>OATU01001599.1_pt1 | contig 12954 bp, 9 predicted proteins | sample 1516711 | NCBI WGS metagenome assembly OATU01 (sample SAMEA2579971, study PRJEB22360) | human gut metagenome | biome: human gut; feature: human-associated habitat; material: faeces | place: Denmark | collected 2008/2010 | reverse complement strand
TCATTCAAAAAACTTTCATTTTAGACTTGACTTTTAATAGTTAGTCTTTCTATAAACTGTTTATTAGATTCATTACCCTTCGACGTCCATTCCTTAAATCTTTACTCAAAAGTATCTTTTGCTGTTCTTCTCTCTCTTTTTTTGTAAGATGCAAATACAAATCGAGATTTGCTTCAATCACCAAATCACTTGGATTTAAACCCAGATAATTAAATCCATTTTCATGACACACAAAACCATGTTTTTCTTCTCTTTTATTTTGTGCCATAGCAATACTTGGGATTCCTAAAATTGCAAGTTCATATCCGGTTCTGCCACGTGAAGTAATACCTATATCGCATTTTGACATAACTTCTGGCATATTATTGATATCATATAAAACTTCAATATTAGAAAATCGGTTATATTCCATAAGTTTTTCTATGTTCATTTTTGCGCGTCCTAATACAACATAGAAATAATAATTTTGATATTTATCTATATTTCTGGTGATAATTTCTAAAAGCCGGTCTGTATAATTTTGTGGATCTGCTCCGCCAAAAGATATAAATACCTTCTCTACAGATTTCCTGATTTCTATGGGCTCATAAAACATAAATAGTTTTGATGCGATATAGTATTTTTCACCAGCTTTTACCTGAGGAATATCGTGCTTTTGATACAATGCATTAAATACAAGGTCTGCGTGATATATCCCTTCTCCATCATCTTCAAAATTAACAAGTTTTGCATTCGGTATGCAATTGCGTAAAGCAATCATATAATCGATGGATGTTGACAGAATATCATTAATAAAAATATCATAATCTGTACTTTTTAATTTTTCTAAAAGTTCATTCAGACCATTCACAGGTATAAGCTTATGTGTTGTTTTTCCAAATACGGACACATCCGTCTGATTTCTATCAAAATAAATATCGGGTTTACTATAAAACTCGTCTGCAAGTTCCAGTGATCTGTATATATGCCCCATTCCTCTTTTGTTATTTCCATTTACATAAATGGCTACTTTCTTTTTCTGTAAAATCATATTTGCCAGGGCAAGATCCTGAAAAGTATCTATATTTACCGCCTCTTCTTTGGTAAGTTCAAATACATCTACTTTATTTCCTATACGGGTTGTAGCAGAAATACTTTCCTGCTTACTGATTAGAAAAGCTCCTGTTTCCTGATAGTGAGGAGGAAGATACTGGAAATTCAGGCGCTCTTCATATTCCGGAACAATTAATTCATTTTCTATTTTCCAGGCAAGCCTCGGATAATTAATGACAGAAATAACCGTATCATAATTACCATTGATACAATGTTCGATAGCATTATCTAATGTTTGAACATTTAGAAGAGGAGAAGTCGGCTGCATGGTAACAACGTAATCAAACTTCCTTCCCTGCACTGCATAGTAAACAACAGCATCCAGAGTTGTGTCATCCTGACATAAGTTTTCAGGTCTGTGAATACTTTGTATACCTAATTGTTTTGAGATAGTTTCCACTTCTTGAGAATCTGTTGTAACAATAATATCCGTAATATATTTAGAGTCCAGGGCATTCTTCATGACATAATATACCAGTGGATGGTTGCTGAGAAGACGTATGTTTTTATTTGGAATGCGCTTTGAATTTCTTCTTGCAGGAATGACAGCCAATATTTTTACATTTTCCATTTGCATCTACTCCTATTCCAACATCAGCCATTTCATCTCTTTATCTGAAACAAAAGGATACATGTCATGTAACTTTGGTGATGTCATTTTTCCATCTTCATCTAATTTGGACATCAATTTTGGTAAAACCGGATCATCCAATTGTTGCTTTATTTCCAAAATGCAAGGAGCTGATTCATTCCTTAGCCATTCAAGTTTTTTTTGCAATCCACTATTCGTTTTGCAACAATTGTAAGAATAGCCAAAAGCATTTGCTACTTTTTCAAACTCAGGGCAACTGACCCCCGTTTTTGGAGAACATCCAAACTCTGTTCCATTAAAGAAATTTTTACAAGTCTGTCGAATTGCACCGTAACCTTCATTTTCAAAAATAATGATCTTAATTGGAAGCTGTTTATACTTTATTGTATGTAATTCCTGCAGATTCATCATAATACTTCCGTCACCCGTTACACAAATAACCTCTTTTTGGGCAGCTATCGCTACTCCAATAGCTGCTGGTAAATCATATCCCATTGAACCACAGATATAGTTAGAAATCATTCTTTGACCTTTATAACGCCTTCCTATTTGATTTGCCCCCATTGCCACAGAACTATTTCCTAAGGCGAGGAGTGTATTTTCCGGCATATCCTCCAAAAAAGTTTCCCAAAAGATATACTTATTTACCCGTGTATTTCCCTGAGCTGTTTGCTTTCCTTCAAATGGACTGAAAGTTTCTTTAATTCTATTACAATAAGCCCGCCAGTCTTCTGGCACAGAGATATCTGTATCACACACTTCCTCAAATGTACTTAAAAACTCTTTTAAATCACAGTGCAGAAATGTGTTTACTTTTTTGCCTAATTTTAAACATTCATTTTCATCAATATCAACCATTATGATATGGGCATGCGGAGCAAAGCTGTCCAAATCATATCCCGTCTGTTTGTAAGATAAACTGTTTCCTAATACGAGAATACAATCTGAATTTTGAAGAATGAAATTTCCACCTCTTGCACCGGCGTTTCCAGAAAGACCATAATATTGTGGATGTTCTGAGTAGAATATATCTCCAAGCCATGCGCCTCCTACAACTGGAAGCTGCAGCTTAAGGAGTAATTTTTCTAATTCATTTTCTAAATGACACGTCTGAATACCCGAGCCAATTAAAATACATGGGCGTTTTGCCTGTGATATAATTTCCCTTATTTTTTCGTACTGGTCTTTTGAGGCAGAAGGAAGAACTATATCATTCTCAAAATGTTTCAGGTTTCCTTCCTCAACAAGTGTATTTTGGATATCTTGTGGTACATCAATCCAGACAGGGCCTCTTCGTCCACTGGTAGCATGCGCAACAGCTTTTTGTATTTCGTATTTCACATCATTTGGTTCTGTAAGTACTTTTGAATATTTTGTCATATTCTGTATAGAATTAATAATATCAAATTCCTGAAGTCCTCTATATCTCAATGGCAGTCCGCTTTTTTCAATAGATGTTTCGTAACGGACGTTTCCAGAAATTACAATCATTGGAATGCTATCTACCCAGGCTCCCATTACCCCCGTTAATGTATTTGTTGTACCTGGACCACTTGTAACGCATACAGCGGCCATTTTCCCTGAATAACGGGCATAAGCTTCAGCGGCCATTGCACAAGCCTGTTCATGGTGGTTAAAATGATTCGTCATATTTTTATTTAGCGCCAATGCATTATTCAAATGCATTGCACCTCCACCAACGACAGTAAAGCAATCTGTTATCCCTAGTTCTGTAAGTGTATCAAAAATTATATCAGCAACCCTCTTTTTCATTATTTACCACCCCTTTTTCATAACATATTTGTTTCTCGATTCCCTTTTCCAGATCTGTAAAACGAAAAGAAGGCATTTCCTCTAATAAACGTAAATTACTACCTGTATATTCATGATTAAGACCTTCTTTTTTTATAATAACGGGAACACTTACATGAAGTTTTTCTTTAATTAACTCACAAATCTCTACAATTTCCTTACGAACTCCCGTACACACATTATACTCATGCCAGGAAGGTGTATTTTCAATAAAGAACTCCAGAACAGGAATCAGATCCATAACATACATGTAGTCGAATACACAATTTTGGTTAAGGAGTATAGGTTCTTTTTTTAGACAACACCGTATAGCATATGTGATCAATTTAAAATTAGCATCCGTCGGTCCGTAGCATCCAAAAATTCTTAGATTATAGATATTATCACCTGACGTACATAACTGATTCATAATATATTTAGCAAGCCCGTAATCATTTTGCGGGACAGCATGGAAATCACCTTCACGTCTCAATATCACCGGAGCGCTTTTATCAAATTCTGCTCCTGAACCAAAATAAATGATTTTTTCTAAATTCTTCCGAATATAATGTAAATTCATGAACATTTGAAGACTGTTTTTTAATAAAGTTTCTTGTGAATCATCACTGCCAGGCAGCAAATTAGGAATAGCTGCATGAATAACAATATCTATATTGTTTTTCGCAACATATTCTTTCATGGAGTTTAAATCCAATAAATTTAATTCTTTTCGAGTGGGAGTATATAGATGATACTTCTTTTTTAACTCAGGGACTAATGTCCTTCCTAAAAAACCAGTACTTCCTGTAAAAAGTATATTTTTCATATAATCAGCCTCTTTTATCTGACAGCTTCTTTGATAACTTTTGCCATATAGTCAACCATCTCATCTGTCATTCCAGGATAAACTCCTACCCAAAATGTATCTCTCATGATTCTGTCCGTATTCTCCAGACTTCCTACAACACGGTACCCATGTCCGCTCGCCCGCATCTCATCAAAGCATGGATGCTTGATCAGGTTACCTGCAAACAGCATTCTCGTCTGTATTCCATGTGCTTCTACATACCGGACTACTTTATTTCTATCCACTCCCTCTTTACATGTAATAAGGAATCCAAACCAGCTTGGATCTGAATTTTTACATGCTTCCGGGAGAATCAGCTTTTCTTCCGTTCCTGCAAGTCCAGCTTTCAGACGGGCAAAATTATGCTTTCTTCTGTCCACAAATCCTGGAAACTTCTCCAATTGTGCACAGCCTATCGCCGCCTGCATGTCTGTTGCTTTTAAGTTGTATCCAAAGTGTGAATAGACATACTTATGGTCATATCCTAAAGGAAGTTCCCCATACTGTCTGTCAAATCTGTGCTGGCACATGTTGTCCTGCCCGGATTCACAGACACAGTCTCTTCCCCAGTCACGGAAAGAACGGATACATTTATTCAGAAGAGGATCATTTGTATAAACCGCCCCTCCTTCTCCCATTGTCATGTGATGCGGAGGATAGAAGCTGGATGTTCCGATATGCCCAACCGTTCCGGTGAACTTTTCTTCCCCATCCATGATATATTTAGACCCAAGTGCATCGCAGTTATCCTCAACCAGCCACAGACCATGCATGTCGCAAAATTCCCTGACTGCCTTTAGGTCAAACGGGTTCCCAAGCGTATGTGCAACCATAACTGCTTTCGTTTTCTCTGAATATGCTGCTTCCAGCATGTTTACATCAATGTTATACTGGGGAATAGTTACATCCACAAATACTGGAACCGCACCATACTGGATAGCAGGGGTAACAGTTGTCGGAAAACCTGCAGCTACTGTGATGATCTCATCGCCTCTTTTGATTCTGCGTTCGCCCAGAAGGGGAGAGGTAAGAGCCATAAACGCATTTAAATTGGCAGAAGATCCCGAATTCACCAGTGAACAAAAGCGGACTCCAAGATATTTGGCAAGTTTTTGTTCAAACTGTTTTGTGTATCTTCCAGATGTAAGCCAGAATTCAAGGGCGCTGTCTACGAGATTTACCATCTCGTCACTGTCATAAACCCTGGAAGCATAGGTGATGCGGTCCCCCTCCCTGAAGCTCTTATTTTTATTATGAAACAAGGAGCAGTATTCTTTTACCATGTCCAGAATTTCTTCTCTTGCCTGCTGTTCTGTTTTATGTTCTAACATTGTTTGCCTCCTTTTTAAATTTCTATAAAAACTGTATTATCATTAAGTATCTAACTTAAGGTTTCTTTATATCCCTTCTTTAATAAATTCCTTGATCTGTTGATCCATATAAGCAGAAACGTCTCCCTGCGCTTCATATACTTTTGTCCAGGATATAGTTTCTTTAATAGCCCGCTCTACTCCCCATACCGGATTCCATCCGAAAACTTTTTTTAATTTAGAGCAATCTAATTTCAAAAAGTTTGCTTCGTGGGGACCACAATCAGACTGAATTTTCCACGTGCAGCAATCTCCCCAGTTTTTACAAAACATTTCTACAAGCGTTCCTGTTGTAACACAGTCGCAATCATCTGGTCCAACATTATAGAACCCTGCATATTTTCCATCCTCATACTGACTTTTTGCAATCATAAGATATGCGGCTAACGGTTCCAAAACATGCTGGTAAGGTCGCGTGGAGTGTGGATTTCTTACAATAATTTCTCTTTTATCCATTGCTGCTCTTACACAATCCGGAATAATGCGATCATTTGCAAAATCTCCTCCACCAATTACATTTCCAGCTCTCGCTGTTGAAGCTGCAATCCCCTGCTCCCTGAAAAATGAATTGATATAGCTATGTGTCACCAGTTCTGAGCAGGATTTACTATTTGAATACGGATCATATCCATCTAACGGATCACACTCTCTGTATCCCCACTCCCACTCATTGTTCTGGTACACCTTATCTGTCGTAACATTTAAAAATGATTTTACGCTGGAAGTTTTTCTTACACACTCGCAGACATTTACAGTTCCCATTACATTTGTCTCATATGTATCAACTGGATTCTTATAAGATTCCCTGACGATTGGCTGGGCTGCCAGATGAAGAACTATCTCTGGTCTTGTTTCTTGAAAAACTCTCATCAGTTGTTCCAAGTCTCTAATGTCTCCAATTACCGACTTCATCTTTTTTTCCAACTGGCAGATAGTAAATAAATTAGGTATCGTCGGAGGATTTAGTGCATATCCCGTCACTTCTGCCCCTGCATTTAACAACATCTTACAAAGCCATGTTCCTTTGAATCCCGTATGCCCCGTGACAAGTACTTTTTTCCCTCTGTAAAATTCAAAATCCCACTTCATACTCTATTCCCATACCTTCCATGGTGCCTTTCCTGAAACCCATAATTTTTCCAACATTTCTTTTTCTCTCTGCGTATCCATACATTGCCAGTACCCATTATGTTTGTATGCATTTAACTGCCCTTCTTCTGCAAGTCTCTGTAATGGTTCTTTTTCAAAAACAGTCTGATCTCCTTCAATGTAATTAAATACTTCCGGCTCAAGCACCATAAATCCCGCACTAATTCTACTTCCATCTGCGCTTGATTTTTCCCTGAATGCTTTAATTTCTTTTGTGTCCCGGTCAATATCCAAAACACCAAATCTCTGTCCTACATGAACTGCCGTCAATGTTGCAATCTGCCCTTTCTCTTTGTGAAAGTTTACTAATTCATCAATATTAATGTCAGATACCCCATCTCCATAAGTCAGCATAAATGGTTCATCTCCAATATATTTCTGGATTCTCTTAATTCGTCCCCCTGTCATCGTATTTAACCCAGTATCTACCAAAGTTACTTTCCACGGTTCTGATACATTGTTGTGAATTGTTATACTGTTTTCATTTCCAAAGTCAAATGTGACATCTCCATTATACAGATAATAGTCTGCAAAATATTCTTTGATCATATTCTGCTTATATCCACAACAAATTACAAATTCATTAAACCCATAATGTGAATATCCTTTCATTATATGCCACAAGATCGGTTTCTCCCCAATTTCAATCATCGGTTTTGGTCTTAAATGACTTTCTTCACTGATCCTTGTCCCAAAACCTCCCGCTAATATTACTACTTTCATATTCTTTCCTCTTTCTGTTTAAACTATTATTAGATTATCATATCTTTCGACAAAATTCAACATTTCCTGTTCTTCGATTCTCTTCCACTATTTTACAAAATATTTATAGAACCAGTTTTCATCAATGACCCCTGAAAAATTTTCTCCATTTAAGATTTTTGTTTTCATCTCTTCCTCATTCTCATTCAAGATCTCAGGCGCCCGCCCTTCATTCAGTGATGCAACAGTATTTTTAACTGTCCGTGTAAATTCATGAACTGGTGTAGCACTTCCTATTAGTAATGTTCCAAACAATGTCATCCAAAGAATCCTGTCTTTTTTGACCCATGATTTTTGTAAAGCATCTATCACATATACATATAGAATAATCAAAAATGGTATAGATACTCTCATACAGAAGTCTGCCGAACTTCCAACTCTGACAAGCGGAATTACACATAATGCAGCCAGAGAAACGTAGTACAACAAATTTTTTCTATTATATTTATATAAAATAACAAAATATATACCCACTTCTAAACTTACAAATACAATCAGTTTAAACAAACTATTTGCCAGATATGGCTTTTCTTCAACTGATTTCATAATAGCCCCACCAGATTTATTGCCAATTAAATATCCAAAAGAAACCAGCCCTATAATTCCTCCCCCCACTATATTTTGAATTGTACAAGTTCCTTTCATTATACTTCTTATATAATTTTTTATTTTGTTATTTCCTTTACTTTCAGTCCACTCCACTCTTGTAAAAATCCAAAAACAAGTTAGTGCGAATAATCCTACAAATGGAAATGTTCCCTGAATCATACAACATGCTAAAACAAAAACCGCAGATCTATTATTTGTCTGAAGATATAACATAATTGTACATAACCATGCGGGTACTGCCTGATTAAACACCCAGAATAACTGTGTCGTAATACTCGAATACTGATATGAAGAAATCCACCATTCAAGGTGTAAATCATTCTCCATAGTAAACAAATTCGTGCCAATCAAGTATTGCCCCACAATATCCCATCCACTAAAGAAAACAAATACAATTAACGGCCAAATACAAATTTTCTTCATTCTTGAACAAATAAAATAATAAAACAACACGATTCCCAATATTGCCCAAAATGCCTGAAATGCATATCCTGCTTCCAGCCCAAAAGCTTTTCCTACAACTGCAGCCGGAAGCCAGAAGCCAATATAATAGATAAGAGCGGTTGCTCCTGCACCTTCATTCTTCGGCAATATATCATAATTAATCACGGGCCATTCATTTTCCACTAAAATATTAAATAATACATTCCTTACTCCATGATCTTCATTTTGAAAGACATATTTCCCTACTCCTGAAAAATAAACCCAGGATCCAATAATAAAAAGGACTACTATTGCTTTCACGACATTGTCCTGATTCCATTCCGGCACCCATATTTCAGGAAGATCCCTAAATATTTTGTACATACAGAAGATAATCAAAACTGTCATTGGTATTGAATATCTTAACCCCAGCCATCCTATAATAAAAATCATACAAGGAACCGTTAAGTAGAGATAAGATAAAATCCAAATACATTTTGTACCTTTTCCATTCTTTCTTCTCTTAAATCTATCTAAATATGAACCTGTGTTTCCTTCCATTAAGACAGTGTCTCCTTCCTCCAGTGCATCATTGTACCATTTGCAAATCCTGCCACTTCCAATTCGTCTTTATATTTATCATACTCTTCCGTCAGCACGGTTACTGTATATCCCGTTTTTGTTCTAATTAGATCATACTCTGAATTTCCCATAAGCATCCATGCCTGTTCCAGTTTTTCTGTGCAGGTCCATTCCAGCTTTGTCAGTGTCTCGCCCCTGCTTACCTTAATATCTCCCAGCGGCATGTATTCTTCTGATTTTCCAGCAACAGATACTGCTGCTGAATAAGGGGAGTTAAACTGTAATTCTTTCATTTTCTCAAAATTAAAATAACCATCTGAAAGTGTATATTCTGCAACCTCAAAAATCACACAGTCCGGTTTGAAAATATTATAATAATAAGGAAAATTTAAAATATTCTGGTAGTCATGCACATAAATATATTGTCCAAACGCATTTTGCAAATATCGATATCCGTATACGTTCATGTAGCTTCCCTGAAAAACTAATGCCTTTGGTGCCCCTTCTTCTATCCTTTGGGGATTTAAGTAATAGCCAAATGCGTTATAGGACTGATCCAGTTCTAATTCACTGCTATAACTTTCACTTAAATCTTCAAACTCTGCAGCAATATTTGCCACAGGCACCATTTCATCAATAGGAAATCGGGAAACTAACAAAGATTCCTGCTTCTGCTCTGTAAATGTTACATCTGCGTCCGTATTTACATGGATTGTAGAAATGTCCTGTTTCAGTTTTTCCAACATTGCATTCGTTCCATAATACGCACCTGTATCATTCCAGTGGTTCGCGTCATATTTTTTATTAAATGCATTCTCCCCTGCATCCTTTACAGCTTTCAGTGTTTCTGTATTATCAAGATAACGGATCCCTCTCTCTTCTAATGCCGCAAGAATTTCATCCACCCATTCGCGATTATAATTGATTCCTTCCGCAATATATTCTGTCATAACTGCTGGTTTTGCCGGATTAAATACAAATAGAAATGGTATACCGCGCTCGTCACAGTAGTCTTGTACTTTTTTGACCATATCCGCAAATACTTCATGGTATTCATTATAATGAATACCCATATCTAATCCTGCGCCAAATACATATCCATCCTTCCCATAGGTATAAGATGGATGCACCATTTTCCCGAATAGTTTATCATTCAAAATCGTATAATCCAGGATCATCTCATTTCTAAAACCGATTCTGTCATTGACATAATTTTCAGCAGCTGTAGTAAAATCTTCACCAGAATCTGCCGTCAACGGGTTCTGCGCCAAAGCACGGTTATCAATCTCAGATATCGCATTCTCTTTTGTGTTAAATGTGAAAACCGGCAATAACAGAATGATGCAAAACACAAAAATTGTAATTTTCTTTAATATCCTCACTTCAAACCTCCTAATACTGGAAATAAATAAACGGGCTATATGTAGAATTTACCATACATAAAATGGCAACTATAAATAATACAAAAACAACTAATTCCTGAATCAAAAATCCAATTCCAGAATCGGTCGCTTTTTTGCACCATGTTTTCAGTCTTTCCCAGCCAAATAAAGTTGATCCCAACGTTCCCACGATCATAAGAAAAATAATTCTTGCATCAAAATAATATTTCCATGTATAAGGTAACTCTGTTAAAGGATACTGTGCAAACAAACTGCCAAAGCAGCTTTTTAAATCTTCCATGTCCGGAAATCTAAAAAGCTGCCATGCAATAAATGTAATTGTCATAGTAAAGAACCATTTTACAACATTTGGTGTTTTTTGATAGATCTTCTTATTCGCCACAAGTTTCTCAAGTATAACAAATAATCCATTAATTCCCCCCCACAGCAAATAACTCCAGCCTGCTCCATGCCAAATACCTGTCAGTAAAAATACAACTGCCTGGTTTCTTATTGTAATTCTTTTTCCACAACGGCTTCCTCCCATAGGAATATATACATATTCCCGAAACCATGTTCCGAGTGAAATATGCCATCTTCTCCAGAACTCAGAAACAGACTTTGAGCAATATGGAAAATTAAAGTTTTCCTTAAATTCAAATCCAAACAGCACCGCCAATCCAATCGCAATATCGGAATATCCTGAAAAATCAAAATAAATCTGAAGCATGTAAGCAAACATTGTTCCCAATGTTGTAAGAGGATCCATCCCGCCTTTATAGAAAGTAACCCCGGCAATAAAAGCGCCGAACTGATCTGCCAAAATCAGTTTTTTAGCAAATCCCAGCATAATTCTGTTTAAACTGTAAACACACTTGTCAATATTCCACGTTCTTACAGAAATCTGCTTTTTAAAATCTTTCCAAAGTACAACCGGACCTGATACTACCTTCGGGAAAAAGCTTAGATACAAGGCGCAGTCTAACAGACTTCCTGCCGTTTCATCTCCTCTGTAAATATCCACAAGATAGGAAACAGCCGAGAACGTAATGAAAGAAATTCCCAACGGAGCCAAATAGCTCTGTGCCTTAATTTCCCTTCGGAACAAAAAATTCCATACATCCGCTAAGATATATGTATATTTAAAATATATCAGACAAAACACAACACCTGCTACCGAGATACATAACCATGGCAATGCCCATGATATTTTTTTATATCTGTCTGTCTTGTCAGACGCAGCCTCCCCGTTATCCTCGATAAGCAGTAAAACTTTTCCGTTTCTCCTTCTCTCAATTATTTTTCCAGCCGCATAAATACATATTATATATATTATCAACCGAAAGATATCATCAAAACATGCCCACATATAAAATCCCATACTGAAGACAATGAGGACAATATCCCTGATTCTCAGTTTCCTGGCAATCCCCTGTACATATCTATTTCTTTCCATTATTTCCGCAATATAATAGCACAAGAAACAAACCGGGAAAAAAATAAATAAAAAAATCTGTGTTGTAAAACTCATATTCTATTCACCTTATTGTTTTATCTTTTTTGTAATGATTTTAAGCGCTTCTACTGCCAGCTCTTCCCTCAGAAGCATAAGCATTCCTGCATACACTCCAAAGAAAATAAGTGATGATTAACTAAAAATTTCATTTATAGAGCCTTCTTTCAATATAAACAGACTACCCCCATATGTTCCAAAAAACAAGACTCCTGACACACATAGTGTAAAGAAACTTCCCATGTGTGTTTTGCTCTGAAAAACAATTCCAACTACGGTAGCTCCTATTGCACTAACCACTATTTTCCAAATTTGAATGTCTTTTATTATTCCCCATAACTGCTGTCTTAAGTAAATACATTGAACTATCAATACAAGTATTTCTGCCATTGTTGTTGAAAGTGCAGCACCCGCTGCACCAAACTCCGGAATCAGGATCAGATTTACCATAAAATCTAAAATTGCTCCTGCCACTACTGAACAAACTACATTATTTTCTCTGCCCAAAGGCGTGAGAATCTGAATTCCCGTTATATTCGATAATCCTATAAATAACACTGTTGGCATTAAGATAATCATAGAAGCAGTTGCCGGCAAAAATGACTTCCCTGCAAGAAATAATATAGATTCTTTTGCATAAAGTATAAAGTAAATCATCATTGGTACAGACACTATCAGCACAAATTGAAATGCTTTTGTTACCATTCTCTGAAATTCTTGTTTCTTTTCCTGTTGAATGTAGTAAGAAAGTCTCGGTAGTAATACTGTTCCCAACGAAGTTACACAGGTAACAAGAACTGTCTTTACCTTTATCCCTGCATTGTAATAGCCAACTTCGACAT
>OATU01001598.1_pt1 | contig 12956 bp, 11 predicted proteins | sample 1516711 | NCBI WGS metagenome assembly OATU01 (sample SAMEA2579971, study PRJEB22360) | human gut metagenome | biome: human gut; feature: human-associated habitat; material: faeces | place: Denmark | collected 2008/2010 | reverse complement strand
GGGCTTTCGGGTTTCCCACAGGCGGTAGAAGCCGTTTATCCCCAGACAGAAATCCAGCAGTGTATCATCCATCAGATACGCAATACCACCCGTTTTGTCTCCTGCAAAGAGATCAAACCGCTGATGGCCGATTTGAAGGAAGTGTATGCGGCACCGACCGAGGAAACCGCGCTATCGGAACTGGACAGTTTCGATGAAAAATGGAGTGGGAAATATCCTAAAATCGCCAAGTCCTGGCGTGACAACTGGGTAAATCTATCCACCTATTTTAAGTATCCAGAGGCAGTCAGACGCCTGATTTATACGACAAATACCATTGAAGGATTTAACCGTCAGCTGAGAAAAGTGACCAAATCGAAGACGGTATTCCCATCCGATGACAGCCTATTAAAAATGCTGTATCCTGCAATGATGGATATCACGAAGAAATGGACGGATCACCGTCAGGATTGGGGGCAGATCCATTCCCAACTGGAAATATTTTTTGAAGAACGGTTGTCCTGATTATAAGCAGTGTAGGGCAGCCCCGCTTGACATACCCAGAATCCGTATTATAATACAAACAAAGGGCAAGGCCCAGAAAGATGGATTTGCCCTTCGTAACTATCAACTTATCTTATTTCAGTTTTTTGAGTTTACACAAACATTGAAACGGTCTCGAAAGAATAATTAACGGATTGCGCCGCGGCCTTACGATTCCATGACATTAATATCCCATGATTCCGTCATCCCGCCCTCCTTCACTGCCTCCAGGAACACCTTTACACAGCCTTCCGGTTTTCTCGAATAGAGGAGCCCATAAGGAATGGAATATTCCCATTCCACCGGCAGGGTTATGAGTGACGGATGTATGTCCTTCCAGCATTCCAGATATCAGGGAAAGAAAGTGAAATCCATGGAGTCAGCGCTTATTCTTTATTTCTCACGTGCAGGCGAGAATTACGTCAGCGGTACGCTTCAGTATCTGAAAAAAGGCAATACGGAAATTGCAGCGGAAACCATACAGAAGCTGACTGGAGGGAAAATGTTTAAAGTCCGGCCTGTGGTACCCTACGCAGAGGATTACAATACGTGCATTGAAGAAGCGCGTCAGGACCAGAGGAAGGACGCAAGGCCCGGGATTGTGGCCATGCCGGACCATCCGGAACAATATGATGTGATTTACCTGGGATATCCTAAAATGCAGTATGGTATTTAGGTGTATATCGAGTACATACAGTAAGAGAAGATGGCAATATAGGTACAGAAGACACAGTTGATAGGAAAATATGTGTATACAGTAAATAGGATAGTTGTGAATGACCAGCATTGGAAGTAAACTCCGAGGGCAGGTCATTTTTAGTTAATCAGATATCTTTGATATATAATCAAATGGATGAAATAAAAGGTGGTAGTTCTTTTATCCATACGGTATAATTATTTCATTGAGTAATCGTTAATATTATGAGATGGAGGAAGACGATTAAGTATGTATATTTCGGAGATATTGATAAATGGATATAAGAATTGTCAAGAACAATCTATAATTTCATTAAACAAAGGATTGAATATTCTGGTAGGAGAGAATGCATCGGGCAAGTCAACAATTATTGATGCTATAAGAATGGTATTAAAAGATCCTGAATTGCGATATATAGAAGATGAGGATTTTTACAAGGCATTTGATAGCGATATACTGAAGAAAAATATTCAAATAGATATGCAATTAAAGGATTTAAGTCAAGAAGAAAAGGTAACTTTTTTGTCATGGTGTAATGCTGACTTTGAAGCAGAGTTGCATCTGGAAGTAGAAAATAGGCCAAATCCAAAGGGATATTTCAAAAAAAGTATTTGGGGAGGAAAGTCAAAGGCCAGTGCATTTGAGGAAGATACTTTTGATTTTATTAATGTTATTTATTTACCGGCGCTAAGGAATGCTGAAGAAAAACTGACCAATGGGAAAAAATCAAGGTTGGCACTTTTGTTAAAGCATCAATATCAAAATGAGGATAGACAGCAAGCACTTGTCAATGCATTTAATAATTTTAATAAATCGATTATCAAAAATGAAGATAGAAGATTTGATGAAATTACAAAAGCAAAGAAAGATATTAATTCTGCGATAGAAGAATCAATGGGGAATGTTTTTGGACAAAGTGTAAATCTACAGTTTTCAGAAAACTCATTTTCGGCAATTCTTCAGAGTATAAAGATGGTATTCTTTCCGAATATAGGAGAGATGAATGACGATAAATTTAGAGATGTGGCAATAAATAGTTTGGGCTATAATAATTTGTTGTATATAGCAACAGTATTTGCTGAATTAGAAGCAATTAATAATAATTTGTTTACAGTATTATTAATAGAAGAACCAGAGGCACATCTACATCCTCAGATTCAATCAAAATTAATTAAGTATCTTCAAAAACTATCAGATGAAAAAAAGAACTTACAAATTATACTGACAACACATTCTGCTGTTTTAGCTTCATCAGTAAGTGTGGATACGATAGTACACGTGATGGGAACATCAACAGGTATCATGGTAAAAAAAATGTTAGACTTTAAATTTGATGAGCGAATAAAGAATTATTTAAATAGATGGATGGATATCACAAAGTCTACGTTACTGTTTTCTAAAGGAATTATTCTTGTAGAAGGAATTTGTGAAGCAATGTTATTACCAGTTTTTGCGCCTCTGGTATTAAAAGAATATAATGATAAAAATCAGAAAAAATTGCCGAATACCTTAGAAGAAGCCGGAGTTACAGTTGTTAATATTAATGGTATTAACTTTAAATATTTTTATCCGTTATTTTGTGATATAGATAAGAATGAAGATAGATTACCAATATGGTGTAGTGGAATTACGGATAGAGATCCATCACCTAATATTGAAAAAGATGCTCAAGGGAAAATAGTAAAAAAGGAGGATGTGTATCCTGAAGAAGGAGAAGTAGTGGTTGGAGGAAATGAAGTAATAGATTTGGAGGAAGGGATTAATAAGACTAAAAGAGCTAGATTATACATATCGCCTTTAAAAACCTTTGAGTATGATTTGGCGATGAGTGGGAATTTTTCGATAATGGCGGAGGTATTAGAAGAAGAATGGCCTAAGGAAGGTGGAGAAAAAGGTGTGAAGAACCACTGTAAACAAATAAAAGACAAAAATAATTGCTATTTAAAAAAAGAAGAGAAGCGTGAGGATGCAAAATATATTTATAAGCACATAGATTGTGATGATGTAGGAAAGGGTATTTTTTCACAAACACTTATAGAAAAAATAGAGAAGAAGCAGGGAATTGTAATACCAGAATATATAAAAAAGGCAATTATTTGGGCATGTGGAGGTAACTGTGACTAAAGAAGAATATCAGGGGAGAATAGCTGAAATTATATGTAATAAACCAAAAGAGATTACTTGCGAAGAATGTCATAAAGTAATAAATCGAGACATATGTAAAGGTTTTAGTCAATGTAGAATTTCTGAAAAAACTGCAGAACAGTTGGAATATGTAATGATGCCAAAAGAAGAAAATGTTTTTTTGAAAGCGTGTGCAGGGAGTGGAAAAACAGAGGTCCTGGGTTTAAAAGCAGCTTATGAAATAAAGCAATGGAAGTCTTATAATCAAGGAATTGCTGTATTGACTTTTACGAATGATGCTACGAATGTTATTATTGATCGGATAAAGCAATTTACTAATAGAAATAATACATACCCACATTATATCGGAACATTAAGTAGTTTTGTTCACAGTTATATTGTGCAACCATTTGTATATAAATTGCATGATTTTAAAGGTAAAGATGGAGATTTTTCCTTTCGGATTATTGATCGAAATCTGTCTATTTATAAAAACCATTGGTTAGAAACGTATAAATGTAAAGTGTCTTATATAGATTCTCAGGGGAGATGGAATCCAATATTGGCACACCAAATGGGATATGATTTTGAAAAAAAGGATTTTTATTTTTATGTTGGAAAAAATAAAATGGAATGGCTTTCGGAATATTATGCCGGTACAGCTATGCAAGCATTTATTCAAAGTAAAAGAGTAACATCAAAAGGATTTTGGGAAAAAGAATATGTGACGAAGTGTTTTCAAAATTGCAAAAAAGAATTTTGGAGAGATGGTTTTGCATCTTTTGATGATTTTAATTATTTAGCTGCAAAAGTATTATCTAAAGATATGGGAAAAATGATAGCAAAACGTTTTCCTATTATTTTTATTGATGAGTGTCAGGATTTATCAGGAAATGAATTGAAGGTTCTTCGTTTACTACAAAAACAGGGATGCAGTATTCACTGTATTGGAGATTTAAATCAAAGTATTTATGAATTCAAACGAGTCGAACCAAATGAAATAACAGAGTATGTGAAAGGATATATGAAGAAAGGATTAAACGTTAATTTTAGAAGTTGCAAAGAAATAGTAGATTTTTCTGAAAAATTAATCGGAAGCAGAGAATGTATAAGTGTAAATAAAGAAAGTCAATTTGGCGATAATGCACTCTTATATATAGAATATGAAAATCCGGAAGAGACCATAGAGAAATATATCAATTTGTTGAAAAAATATAACTTTATAGGGAGAGATAATAGGATTTTGGTGCGGCAAAATTCACTTCGTTTACAACTGGAGAGTGCAACTTGTAATGATTATGATGAAAAAGAACCTTTGATTGTAGCGGTTCAACTTTGGAAAAAGGGGTCGCAACAACAAATGAGTTCAGCACTGGAATTAGCAGGGCGACAAATTTCTAGGTGGTTTGGGGGAACTCATACGAAAACCAATTATTATTGTCCGAAAGAGATTATATCTGTTTTTCATTGGAGCATTTTTCTTATGTATATATTAAAAGATGTATTACAATCAAAGAATTTATCGGATTTTGGGATAACTTATGGGAAATGGCATGAATATGCAAGGAAAGAATTAGGTGAAATATTGGAAAAAAATTATTCGGTTCTTGCTGCTTATGATGAAGTTGGTAATAGAAATCTGTCTAAATTAATCGACGGAAAAAATTTCAGAGTTAGCAATGGAAATGGAAAAGTTCTTATCGGAGAATTCAATGAAAAAAAGAAAAACAAAATTCCAATTATGACGATTCATAAAAGTAAAGGCTGTACATTTGACTCTACTTTGGTGATTTCAAGCAAAAATGCTAAAAGTACAGGAGGGCACTGGAAGGAGCACTGGCTAAATGGTACAGGAGAATCGAAAAGAATAGGATATGTTGCAAGTACAAGAGCAAGACATTTGTTAGTTTGGGGCGTTCCTAAATTGAAAAGGAGCGATAAGGATTTAATTGGATCATATGGGTTTATTAATGCCGAAAAGCTTCTGTGATTCGGAGCAATGTAAAATTTCGAATGTCCTGATAAGAAAAGGTAAGATGCGGAAATAAAAAGTTGTATTCTTTGTGGTGAAAGAACAAATTAAAAAGTTTTCATATAAAACACTTGAATATAGGAGGAGATATTCGTGGCAGAAAACCAAAACACAGAATGGAAAGAATCCTGGCGTGAGGAGTATTTGAAATGGATATGTGGTTTTGCAAATGCTCAAGGCGGCAAGATATATATTGGAACCGATGATAACGGCAATGTCATTGGCGTGCCAGACAGTAAAAAGTTGTTGGAAAATCTTCCAAATAAAGTACGGGATATCCTTGGCATTATCGTGGATGTCAATCTGCTGACACAGGATGGGAAAGATTACATTGAAATATGTGTGAATCCGAGCAGTTATCCAGTAAATTATAAGGGAGAATATCATTATCGCAGCGGCAGTACAAAACAGCTTCTTAGGGGAGCCGCTTTAACAGAATTCTTGTTATCAAAAACGGGATATAAATGGGACGCGGTTCCAGTGGATGGTGTTACAGTTGAGGATCTGGATAAAGAGAGTTTTGATATTTTTCGGCGAGAGGCTCTGCGTAGTGGTCGTATGACAGAAAAAGATTTGAACATGAGTAATGGACAGCTTCTGGACAGCCTCGGCCTTCTTGTGAATGGTAAGCTGAAACGTGCAGCAATTCTCTTGTTTCATCGCAATCCTGAAAAATGGGTTACGGGTGCGTATATTAAAATCGGATATTTTGGCGAAGGTTCTGATTTGCGTTATCAGGATGAGATTCATGGTTCTTTGTTTATACAGGCGGACAGGGTTATAGAATTGATTTATCTGAAGTATATGAAAGCTATAATATCCTATGACAATGTCACCAGAATTGAGACTTATCCTCTTCCTAAAGCGGCAGTTAGGGAGGCGGTATACAATGCAATTATCCATTCAAATTATGCGGCGTTAGTACCAATACAGATTCGGATACATGAGGATGCGGTATATATCAGTAATGATTGTGTCTTTCCAGTAGGATGGACAGTAGAAACTTTGATGGAACGACATCGTTCACAGCCCTACAACCCCAATATAGCCAATGGTTTTTTCCGGGCAGGATATGTGGAAACATGGGGCCGGGGTATAGAAAAAATATGCGAGGCATGTAAAAAACATGGTGTTCCAATGCCGGAATATACACTTCATTTAGAAGATATTATGGTAAAATTTACACCTCACATAAGCGTTAAAGTGCCAAAAGGACAAAATGGCACTTTGGATGGCACTTTAAATGGCACTTTGAAAGAAAAAGTAATATCTATGATAAATAAAAATCCTTATATAACGCAGATGCAGATTGCACTTACACTTGATTGTTCTGAACGTAAAATAAAACGTCTTATGAAAACGATGCGGGAAGATGGAATGATTGAACGTGTTGGTGGACGTAGGTCAGGACAATGGGTTGTTAAATAGTATTTTAATCAGAGAAAAAGATATGAAGAGAAAACTTCCGCAGAATCAGGAAATCTATCTGCCGGAATATTTCAGTGATACTGTTCCCGGATTCTTTGATAAAGGGTTCTGACAGAGGACACTATACTGGGATTTTAGAAAAGCTCTTGACGAAAAGGTCAAAATGTAGATGGAAATACTTCTGAATGAGATTGTAAAATTATTAAAAAACAAAGCAGAGAGACCAAACGGGTACTTGCTTCCGCTCAAGTACCTGTAAGAAGGGGATGGATTACAGGCAGAGGAAATGATTACATTCTGTTTCCTGGCAGCCCAGGGCGGATGCGGATTGCAGCTGGCAAGCCATGCGGCCGCCAACATCAGGATTGGCAATAACAGGCAGTTCCTGATGAGTGTCATCAGTCAGTGCCTGCCCTATATTGGTCATCCCCGCTCACTGAACGCACTGCGGTGCGTGAAGGAAGCGTAAAGGCCCCGGCCGCAAATAAATATATGGATGACATCCGCTGGCCTTAGATGTATAATAAGACCCTGAAGGAGAGGATTTTATCCATGAAGAGCAAATTGCAGACAGGATTGGCAAGGCTTCGTTCCAAGTTTATGGATGCTTTGCCAATCATATTATTTTTTCTGTTTTTATTCTATTCTGTTATTCTGATATTCGGGATTTCACATGTGATTCTTGTGTCAGTGGTTACCATACTGTTCAAAATGAATTACCGGAGGTATATGACAGCCAGGCAGCTTATGGGGCTGGCCGGGACGCAGATCCTGATGGCCCTGCTCAGTTTCCTTGCAACCCTGAACCTGCCGCTCTGCATCATATTGAACCTGACCGTGCCGTTCCTGCTTGTGTTCCTCCAGTCGTCGCAGTTTAACCAGCTGGGCTACTATACCGGGGCCATGTGTTTTACGTTCCTGCAGCTGCGCCCGGTGGGATGGCAGGGACTGGCCGTGCGGATGACGGCGCTGGCTTACGGGCTGGCCGTCATGACCGCGGTTCTGTATGTCTGTTCAAGAAGGGGAAGGAAAGAGGATGATTTCGCCCTGGCGAAAAAGGGGCTTCTGCTGCTTGCGGCCGTCCTCCGTTCTGCTGCAGGTACTGATCCTGAAGGGGGCAAGAGGCAGGCGGACAGCCTGTTTCCCATCCTTCAGGGACTTTACAAAGAAGCGTATAAAAGCCGGGGCCTGACCAATGTGGTCAATGCCCGTGGCAGGATTCAGTACATGTTCACATACAGAATCCGGCGGTCTGCTTATTTCCTTACCAATCCATACCAGGAATGTACCCTGGCTGATGAAAGCTGCCAGGGCATCATCCTGCGTCTTGCCGGGTATATGGAGGCCATGGGAAAGGAAGGGTTTCAGAAGGGAGGCAGCGGAACATACAGCATCCAGGCGTTTATGGAACAGGGGAAGGAACTCCTTGCAGAAGCAGGGGGCAGGGAGGAGGCCCCTTACATATTCGTGCGCAGCTTCCTTGGGCTTGTGCTTCTTATCCTGGAGAATCTGCGCTGGCAGCTTGAGGGAAATGCCCCTCCCCCCGGCGGAAACCTGCCGGTGTACCGCCGCCCGATCCGAAGATTATTCTGCCATATGAGGACGGACACCTTTGAAACACGTTTCGCACTGCGCCTGAGCGTGGTCCTGACAGCCGGTTTTGCCTACAGCATGATGAGCCAGGCCAATCACGGTTACTGGCTTGCGCTAAACGCGTTCCTGCTGCTGCGCCCCATGTATGAAGACAGCGCCTCCCGCATGAAGTCGCGTTTCATCGGCACCGTGGCAGGGTGCTGCTGCAGCTGCTTCTGCCCATGTTCCATGGGACCGGATGGCACTTTGTGCTGGCCACGGTCATGGCAGTGGGCCTGTATATGGAGACAGCCGGAACGTGGCAGCAGGCCCTCTATTCTACCTGCTTTGCCCTGACACTCACCACCATGGCCCTGCCCCAGACCCTGGCGGCAGAGCTGCGGGTCCTGTATGTGGTGACTGCCATATTGATGGTGCTGGCCGCAAACCGGTTCTTTTTCCCCACCAGTTTAAAGAGCCAGTTCGCCTATAACATGAACCAGCTGATCCACATACACCAGGTATATCTCAGGCTTTTGGGGCGCAGCCTGAAAATGCCCCTGGATTACGGCGTTATCTGTGATATACAGATCCACTACCATCTTGTCCACGACCAGATCCAGGAATATCTGAAAAAAGCCGGACATGAGAAGGAGGGATTTATCAGGGAAATGCTCTGGATTTCCTGGTACATGGTTTCTGAGGCAGAGCAGATGCTGTACCTGATTAACAGCCGGAAGATAAGCACCATGGACAATGGACAGATGGATGATTACCTTATGTTCACGGCCTGCATCATCAGTGACATACAGAAGCGGTTAAACATGCGGGCAGACCATGTGCCGGCAGCAGAGGAATCCATGACCTATAGACGGTCCATGGAAGGGGAGGAACAGCTGTCTGATTTGATGGGGCAGTATTCAAAACAGGTATCCAGGCTGTACCTGTGCGTATGCAGGCATCCGGGGGCTTTTATATAGTGCATTGCCTCTTTTAACCTTATTTTAAGACATCAAATGCCGGGATGGCCTGGAAACATGGGCCATCCCGGCATTTCAGCATTTATCAGGAGAAAATTTCGAGATTTGTATTGACTCATGAAAAATTTCCTAGTATTATAATTATAAGTACAAAAGGAATAATGAAAGAAATTAATAAGTAAAACTAATAATAAATATCCCTATCTAAAATAACAGGATTTTACGGTTCCCTGAGATGGAGGATACGCTGGACGTAAGTGGAAAAGGAGATTGGACAATGGCAAAAGTAGGAATTGTAATGGGAAGTGACTCTGATATGCCGGTTATGGCAAAGGCGGCTGAAATCCTGGACAAACTGGGAATCGGCTATGAGATGACAATCATATCCGCCCACAGGGAGCCGGATGTCTTCTTTGACTGGGCAAAGGCTGCTGAGGGAAAGGGATTCAAGGTAATCATTGCAGGGGCAGGCAAGGCGGCCCATCTTCCGGGCATGTGCGCAGCCATTTTCCCCATGCCTGTCATCGGGATTCCCATGAAGACTTCGGACCTGGGCGGCGTGGATTCCCTGTACTCCATTGTTCAGATGCCAAGCGGTATCCCGGTTGCGACGGTTGCGATTAACGGCGGGGCCAATGCAGGTATCCTGGCGGCCAAGATCCTGGCCACCTCCGATGAGGCATTATTAGGCAGGCTTAAGGAGTATTCAGTGAGCCTTAAGGATGACGTGGTTAAGAAGGCTGAAAAGCTGGAATCCATTGGATACAAGGAATATCTGGCACAGATGAAATAGGGATTTTTAAATAACGCGGAGGATGATAAAACCATGATGGATTACAAGAAGGCCGGAGTTGATATTGAGGCAGGTTATAAGTCAGTTGAGCTGATGAAGGAATATGTAAAAGGAACCATGCGCCCGGAAGTATTAGGCGGAATCGGCGGATTCTCAGGCGCATTTTCCATGGCTGCATTCAAGGGGATGGAGGAACCCACCCTGCTTTCCGGCACGGATGGTGTGGGAACGAAACTGAAGCTGGCATTCCTCATGGATAAGCATGACACGGTGGGCATTGACTGCGTGGCCATGTGCGTCAACGATGTTGCCTGCGCCGGGGGCGAGCCATTGTTTTTCCTGGACTATATTGCCTGCGGCAAAAATGTGCCGGAGAGAATCGCAACCATCGTAAAAGGCGTGGCAGAAGGCTGCAGCCAGTCCGGGGCAGCGCTGATTGGCGGCGAGACAGCCGAGATGCCTGGATTTTACCCGGAGGATGAATACGATCTGGCCGGATTTGCAGTTGGCATCGTGGATAAAAAAGACCTGATTACCGGTGAGGACCTGTCTGCCGGTAATGTGCTCATCGGAATGGCAAGCTCCGGCGTGCACAGCAATGGTTTTTCACTGGTCCGCAAGGTGTTTGAGAAGGAACTGACAAAAGAGGGGTTAAATACCCACATGGACGCCCTTGGAACCACCCTTGGGGAGGCGCTGATTGCCCCGACCAAGATATATGTGAAAGCGCTGAGGTCTGTCAAGGAAGCAGGGGTTGCCATCAAGGCCTGCAGCCATATCACTGGCGGCGGTTTCTATGAAAATGTTCCCCGTATGCTGAAGGACGGCGTGCGAGCGGTGATTAAGAAGGACAGTTACCCCATTCCTCCAATCTTTCAGCTGCTGGCTGAAAAGGGACAGATTGAAGAGAAGATGATGTACAACACATACAACATGGGCCTTGGAATGATCCTGGCAGTGGATGCCGCAGACGCGGACCGGACCATGGAGGCCATCAGGGCCGCAGGGGAGGCCCCTTATGTGGTGGGTACCATTGAGAGCGGGGAAAAGGGCGTGGACTTATGTTAAGGATAGGCGTCATGGTGTCCGGCGGCGGCACCAACCTTCAGGCAATTATGGATGCAATGGACAGCGGCAGGATTACCAACACGGAACTGGCCGTGGTAATCAGCAACAATGCCAATGCATATGCCCTTGAGCGCGCGCGGCTTAGGGGAATCGAGGCAGTGTGCATTTCACCCAGGGAATATGAGACAAGGGATGCGTTTAATGAGGCCTTTCTGGCAAAGGTGGACGGATATCAGCTGGATCTGATTGTGCTGGCCGGATTCCTGGTGGCCATACCCGCTGCCATGACAGAGAAATACGAGGGACGTATCATCAATATCCATCCGTCCCTGATTCCTTCTTTTTGCGGAAAGGGGTATTATGGGCTGAAGGTCCATGAAGCGGCCTTGGCCCGGGGCGTGAAGATCACAGGGGCAACCGTGCATTATGTGGACAGCGGCATGGATACAGGACCAATCATCCTGCAGAAGGCCGTGGAAGTGAAGAAGGGCGATACGCCTGAGGTATTGCAGAAACGTGTGATGGAGGAAGCGGAATGGGTAATCCTTCCCCAGGCCATCCATATGATTGCGAATCAACTGGTATAGGAACAGGCTGGAATCATGGCAGGACATACGGCTTAGACAGGAACAGGCTGGAATCATGGCAGGACATACGGCTTAGACAGGAACAGGCTGGGGCGATGATAAGGCAGACAGGCAGGAGGTAACAGCATGAAAGTATTAATCGTAGGCGGCGGCGGACGTGAACATGCGATTGCGTGGAAGGTGGCCCAGAGCCCAAAGGTGGAGAAGATATATTGTGCTCCTGGCAATGCCGGGATTGCCGGGCTGGCGGAGTGCGTGGATATAGGAGTCATGGATTTTGATGCGCAGGTAACGTTTGCCAGGGAACATGGGATTGACCTGGTAATCGTGGGACCGGATGACCCGCTGGCAGCAGGCGCAGCGGATGCCTTTGAGGCAGCCGGGCTGCGGATATTCGGGCCAAGGAAGAACGCAGCCATTCTTGAGGGCTCCAAGGCATTTTCCAAAGATTTGATGAAAAAATACAATATTCCTACGGCTTCATATGAGACCTTTGACTCAGCGGAAGATGCGCTGGCATACCTTGAGGACGCGCCCATGCCCATTGTACTAAAGGCTGACGGCCTTGCGCTGGGGAAAGGCGTGCTTATCTGCAACACAAGGGAGGAGGCAAAGGAAGGCGTCAAGACCCTGATGTTAGATAAGCAGTTCGGATCTGCCGGGGACCGGATTGTGGTGGAGGAATTCATGACAGGCCGGGAGGTATCCGTGCTTTCATTTGTGGATGGAAAGACCATCAAAATCATGACCTCGGCCCAGGACCACAAGCGGGCAGGGGACGGGGATCAGGGACTGAATACCGGCGGAATGGGAACATTTTCACCCAGTCCATTTTATACAGAGGAAGTGGATGCGTTCTGCAGGAAATATATCTATCAGCCCACCGTGGACGCAATGAAGGCAGAGGGCAGGGAGTTCAAGGGAATCATTTTCTTCGGCCTGATGCTCACGGACAAAGGTCCTAAGGTCCTGGAGTATAATGCCCGCTTCGGCGACCCTGAGACCCAGGTGGTGCTGCCAAGGATGAAAAATGATATAATAGACGTTTTCCAGGCCTGTGTGGACGGGACCCTGGACCAGATAGAGCTGGAGTTCGAGGACAATGCCGCCGTATGCGTGGTGCTGGCCTCCGCAGGATATCCGGAGCATTATG
>OATU01001597.1_pt1 | contig 12964 bp, 11 predicted proteins | sample 1516711 | NCBI WGS metagenome assembly OATU01 (sample SAMEA2579971, study PRJEB22360) | human gut metagenome | biome: human gut; feature: human-associated habitat; material: faeces | place: Denmark | collected 2008/2010 | reverse complement strand
GTGTTTTTTTAGATACTTTTTTCCGGCACTTTTTTTCGGCACTTTCTTCTTGAATTTCAAGGTAAGAATAGTCCTGTCTGGATCAAACGATTCCTCAATCAGGGGTTCTTCCCATCCCTCTTCTTCCCAAATAGAGAATAATTCAGGCACCCCACTACCTGCTCGCTCACCAATACCAATAAGGTTAAACATCTTCATTAAAGCTTTATTACGGGGGTCAGACTCTCCTCCAGCCTTCATTTGATACTTACCTACCCATATAGAACCAGGATTTTCAATGGTCAATACATCATATTCCTGTTTAATCACAATACCTCTGGATACATAAAAATCAGTATTAACGAGACAATTGGCCAATACCTCACGTAAAGCGCGATGAACCGGGGTATCATCTATACGATCACCTCCTACCATTCTGAAAGGAACTTTTACATTACGGATAATTTTATTATATACTCTGAAATAAAAATCAAAAAGATTTCCTGACCATTCACCGGATGTAGATTGTAAGCGATCCGTCCATCTAATTGTCGGATCCAGCATTTCTCGATAATCAAGAAAATATTCCGGAAAATAGTTTACAATATTATATTCTTCACCAAACATAAGCAGTCGGCTGCTGTAGGATGTAATGCACCATCCCTTCCTATTTTTGCTGCACCAATTTTCATTAAGTAATTTTCGTTTTTCAAATTTATCCATGGATGTGCGGGTTTAAACGCCCTATGTCTATTACGATAAGCATCCACTGTTTCCATATCAAAAACAGATACTTTCATTTCCTCGATAACGGCCATATCCATTGTTTCTTCAATCTGGTCACGGAGCATCGCTTTTACCTGGGTTTGTGTACAATGATAATCACCAGTATGCGTTCTTTTATAAGTACCGCGCATCATATCATTATTTATGTAAACAGGCTTTTGTTCGCGGTTTGCCATAGGCACATAGATAGCAATAACAATGTCATTGCCTACTTCATATATTTCAATATTATCCTCTTTCAAAAGATTAATGCTTACTTTCTGTTGGTTGTGTGCCTGATTCCAGAAATCATCCAGTATTTTTTCTTTATCTGAATATTTTAAGCCTGTTGTTTTCCAGCTTTTATTATCCAGTTCCCTGATTCCAAGGATGATGACCCCGCCATATGTGTTAGCCATAGCAGAATAGGATTCCCATAGTGAAACAGGTAAGCCACCATTTGCTTTTTTTACTTCTCTTCGATTATCCTCTTTATATGAATCGAACTTTGTTATATCAAATAAAGGTTTCATAAAAACACCTTCCTCTCTCTGCTCCAGATATATACGTCTTTAATTATGAATGCATTATGATCTTCTTAACTATAATATGATAGCGATATATCACACTCTATTATATCTTATTTTCAAATCATTAACACCTGCTGTTTGAAGAAAAAACAATATACATTTGCCACAACAACACTAGATAATTTGTTTAATTACAATTATAGTCTTAACACAGAATGTATCTGTCATTCTGTGTTAAGACTATTACATCTTTATTTTTTTTATCAGAAACTGTGATATGATCAAAATGTACGCATGAATATGGTCAAGTAAACTGTTTACACACACCCTTTAGATTAGCTTCACACTATCTCATCTATGCTCATAAAGGTAATTTCACTTATGAAATTTAAAAGACACTGCGATTTCTCTCGCAATGCCCTTATATAACTATTCTAAATTTGCATCCTGCGTCATTAAATCACTGTCAATCGCTGCGTCAGCTCTGACATGATGAAAGCTAGAACATCACTGCTCACCGCCATGCACCGCTTCATAGATTTTTCTTGCTTCAGCTACAGGATCCAGTGCATGCGTGATTCCAGAACCTACTATAACGATATCCGGACGCAGCGCTGTGTAATCAGAAATTGTTTTTCCATTGATTCCACCCGCAACCGATACACCGGCAGCCTTCACGCACTCCTTCATCAGCTTCAAATCCTCAAGCGGCTCTCTTCCTGCCGCCTGCTGATCTGCACCGACATGAACCGCAACGATATGCGCCTGAATTTCCTCCATCTGCGAAATCTTTTTTGGCATATTCTCCACACAGATCATATCCACAACGACCTGCTTACCATAGCGGTTTGCCGCATCAATACAGCCCTTAACCGTCAATATATCGGTAACTCCCAGCACCGTTACATAATCAGCACCTGCTTTCAGCGCTTCTTCCGCCTCATAATCTCCCGCATCCATGATTTTCAGATCCGCTAGAATTTCCTTTTCCGGGAACTCCTTTTTCATCACCCGTACTGCTTCCATACCATATTCAATAACAAACGGTGTGCCAATTTCAATAATATCAATATAATCACGTACTGTGCGTACAAGTGATACTGCATCCTCCAACGTGATATCGTCCAATGCCAGCTGCAATTTCATAAACTAATCCTCCTCATTTCTGTAGGATGCCAGGAAGACATCCATGTTTCCTTCGAATTTCAGCATTCCCATTCCTTCCGGAACGAGCAGGGTTTCCCCTTTTTTGATAGGTACATCCTGTATTGTTCCTTCACCGTCCACACATGTATAAAAGGCAAAGCGCGGATGCGAGAATGTTCCCCTTTCCTCAACCTGAAGACGCATAAGTGTATACAATCCCGGTTCATCCCAGTACCTTGTCACATGAATGCCGCGCTCCAGGGAAGACGGATACATAACAAATTCGGTGGAGGTATCCGGCATATTTACATTTTCATATACCTGCTCCGGCTGAATATCACGTTTTTTTCCGGTAGATGGATCAATGCGGTCATAATCATACAGACGCAGTGTACAATCAGCGTTTCTTGAAATATTATAGGTCAATACACCGGTACCAATGGCATGCAGTGTTCCTGCAGGGATATCGATGAATGCATCCTTAACCGCCTTCAGATATTTCAACAGGCCCTCCCAATCCTGCTGCTCTGTTTTCTCCTTAAATTCCGCTATTGTCTTCGCCTTGTGTCCAAACTGGATTCTGCCTTCCTCGGTAGTATCCAGAATGACCCATGCCTCCGGTTTTCCGCGGCCTCCGTTATATGCTCTGGCAAATGCATCATCCGGATGGAGCTGTACGGATAAATCAGCCATGGGATCCAGAATATTGACACGTACCGGCAGCTCCTCTGTATCACAGTTAAACCACTCCGGATACTGTTTGTATAATGCAGACAGTGTCATGTCCATTCCCGATACCTCACAATCCGCATGACCCTGTAATGCGACCACATTATAGACCTCCCCCAGCGGCTTTACATCCGTATGATAGTTGAATTCATTTTCCAGACGCTCTCCGCCTCCCCACATACGCGGTTCATAAAACGGTAGAATTTTAACGATTTTCTTCATATTCATCCTCCTGTGCCATCCAAATAGGCACGTTTTTTTCGTAATGCTCATAGGCTTTCGCGGATAGAGAACCATCCGTGATGATACCGTCAATTTCCTCCCATAAACACATGGTATGAAATCCGGACTCCCGAAATTTATCACTGTCTGCCAGTACATAGATTCGCTCACTCTGGCGAACCATGGCTTTTTTCGCCTCCAGCTCCTGATAGGAATGTGTTGTAGGCCCTTTTCTATCCAGAATGCCGCTCGTCCCCAAAAAGCAGATATCCGCATGGACCGACTCAATCGCCTGCACACACCAGCTTCCGGTCAGTGAACGGTTTTTCTCCCGTTTTTTTCCACCGGTGAGAAATACATTATGACGCTCTGCATCCAGACTCTCCCATGCGAGGAGTGAGTTAGTCACAATATCAAGCGGGCGATAATCATTCAATATCTTTGCCAGCTCATGCACCGTCGTACCAGCATCCAGAAAAACGACTTTGGCATCCTCCAGAAAGCCAAGTGCACAGCGGGCGATTTCCTTTTTTCGGGAGCCATGCCCCATTCGTACAGGCAGCGTCTGCTCAATATCCTTCCGGGATAATGATGCTCCGCCATACTCCCTGTGTGCAATGCCAGCAGCTTCCAGGAAGGTTAGATCCTTGCGAATCGTTTCCATGCTTACCTGATACTGCTTAGCGAGCATCTGCGCTTTCACATAGCCATGCTCCTGCAGCATTCTGATGATTTCATTCCGGCGTTCAAAGGTTGGTATCTTCACGTTTTTTCTCCTTCCTGATGACAGTATACGAAATTTTCGCCATCACCACAAATTGCGATAACTTGCGATTTTCTTTTATTGTATCACAAAATTTGCGATTGCCTGCGTTTTCAAAGCTGATAGAACACTCCTTTGTACGTTTATCCCCGCTGAACATACAATTCAAACAGCTTCGCATGATCAATATTGTATGTAAATAAGCTAATATATGACCAAAGCATTTCAATTTCCAATAGAATACGCTATAATCCAGTTATATTGATCAATATCGAAAGGAGATCGAAGACTATGTTAAGTGAGGATCGACGTAAAAAAATACTGGAGCTGTTGGCTCATGAAAAAACGATGAGCGTGGAAAAGCTGGCACGCGCTATCTTTGTGAGTGAACCAACGATACGAAGAGATCTCACGCAGTTAGCTAGTGAAGGTTGTGTCAAACGCACACGAGGGGGAGCTTCCTATGTCAATCCAAAGCTGGTTGACTGGCCCTTCTCCTTCCGTCAGAAAGAGAATATTCAGGAGAAAACACAAATAGCAAAAATGGCAGCACGAATAGTTCAGGATGGAGATACCCTGTTTCTTGACAGCGGAAGCACCTGTTTTTGTCTTGCAAGGGAGCTGTTGGAGAAAAAAGACCTTTCTATACTGACATACGGTGTCAATAACGCCCGTATCCTTGCAGAGAATGAAACCTTTCATGCGCAAATTACCTGTGGGCGTTACATGCCGAAAAGAACTAGTATTTACGGATATGGTACGATTGACTATATCCAAAGCTTTCATGCGAAATGGTGCTTCATATCCACCCCTGCATTCCATCCTGAAAAGGGCTGCTTCAACTATGATGCAGAGGAGGCAGAAATCAAGAAGGCGTTCTATAACAATGCAGACCATACCATTTTGCTGTTGGATCATACGAAGGTCGGGAAAACCTTTCAGTATCTGGAGCTTTCCATGGCTCAGCTTTCCGTTATCATCTATGACGGCCCTGCTTCACAGGATTTACAAAGGCAGTGTGAACTACATCACATATATCTTATAAACAGTCAGGAACGTCTGCTCTCTTATCGGGCACAGCTGGAAAAGTAAAGGAATATCTGCAGATTCCCTTATTGCCATATCCTGCATGATTGTAACAGTCAAGGTAAATTTTTAGGCATCATGAATAAGACAGAAGCAATAGAAATGTATAACCATTACATGTACCGGTCTATAACAAAATGAAAGAACGCAGTGAAGATACATAAAAAGGTGCTTCTCACTTTCATAACTGATGCAGCACCTTAGCGTTATTTAACATAACGTTTTCTAATAGTTTTTAACTATTTACTTTCTATGGAATCATACACAAGGATTCCTTATATTACATTTTCTTTTACAAAAAACACTCTTTATGCTTCCATGATGAATATTGCGTTTTTTGTATCGAAGGAAAAACCGCATGATAATAATGTATTGCAGGAAGCCTTATTTTGCAGCTCCGGCTGCACAATGATTCGTTTTGCATTCTTATGCATCATTACTTTTTCTATCAATAGCTGAACCATTCTCTTTCCAATCCCTTTGCCGAGATATTCCGTATCACCTATCAGATAATCGACACTGAACGTGCCATCGATATCTAGATCGCCATGCCATATCTCACCACTGTGACAATATTCATAATATTGACAGAATCCTATCGGTTCATCAGCTGCTAAAACGATAAAATGATGTAAGAAATTGAATTCATCATCCTTTTTTCTAACTTCCTCTAACCAGTCCATCGGCTCATGATACCATTTTGCGACATGTGGCTTATAAAGCCAGTTTTTAAACAATGCGATATCCTCACTTTGAAAATCACGTAATGCAATTTTTTTCAAATACCATCCCTCCTTAAAATATGAATAATACTTCATATTCTTATTTTACAGAAAGGCCAATTGTTTGTCAACATGAAACTTACTTCATATTTATTGACAAAAGATCATAATACAGTATAATTTCTTACAAAGGTGGTGCTAACCTTGCAGGATTCCCTAATTCGAGAGCCAAGACAAAAACGTTCAATAGAAAAGAAGACGAAAATAATAAAAGCCGGTCTGGATTTATTTTGTAAAAAGGGCTACTATCACACAAACACTGTTGAAATCGCAAAGGCGGCAGGTGTTTCAACAGGTACCGTATACAGTTATTTCAAAGACAAGGAAGACATTTATATTGCATCCTTTGAATACTTTCTTGACAGCTATCTAAAGCCATTACTAGAAGAGCTGAAGACTCTTCCAAGACCTGTCGATATACATTTACTGATTGATAAGTTCATCGATTTATTCATTCAATTATATGTTTCTTCCAGGCAGGCCGTAAGTGAATTAGGTCTTATGCAGCAATCAAACCCGAATATCATGAAGCATTTTGCTGCATACGAGGATATGATTCTTTCAACACTCGTAGATATATGCGGATCTTCAAATATTACAAAGGAAAATCTGTCAGAAAAGATGTATTTGCTTTATACATTGGCAGATATGCTGGGTCAGGAATACGCTTTCCATTATCATGAAAGCATCGATTTAGAAGCTATGCGTAATCAAATCGTCGCTTTAATTACACGCATGTTCATGGAAGAATAACTCGCTTATCTGTTATTCCTCTTAGATGTTACACACACTATGAACTTGCCGATACAATCAGAAGCACATATTCTATTAACTAATTCATTTAAAGCAATGCATTTCTGACAGGAGAATGCACAACAAAACAAGAGATCCCTTTCATTCATTGAAATAAGGAATCTCTTTTCATTTCATCATATTGAAGCTGAAAGAACCAATCCAGCTTTGATAATTTTTATACAATGTTTACAGAGCAATTACAATCCTGTCTTTTCTCTTGCCCGGGTGATGATCTCCATCACAATCAGACTCTCCTGCTGTCCTTCCTCAACCCGTTTCCAGTCCTTTTCACGCACAATGCGTTCAAATTCGACGAATTCAAACTTCATGCGATGGACATCCGGATGCGAGTTGAAGCGTCCTTCTTCCTTTGTATCACGGTATGTATATGCCACCGCAGAGCATACAGAGGCAGAGCCCTCCACCTCCAGATATCCGTTTTCACCTTCAATAACAGCCTGAGAAGGTCCCGCGCAATCCTTTGCCGCAATGCATACGGATTTAAAGCTGCCATAATCCAGAATCAGAATACCGGATGTATCCACGCGTTTTTCTATATTAGCGAAATACTGGACATCCTTCGGCATCCCGAACAGACCTGCATTGAAATGCACATTGTACACATTCAGATCCATCAGTGCACCTCCGGCCATATCCGCATTAAACGCAGGTAGAACCTCTCCACGCTTGAATGCATCATAACGGGAAGAATACTGTGAATAGTTACAGGATACCACATGAATGCTTCCAACTCTGCTCAGTTGTTTCTTCAGCTCCAGATAATTCGGATAATACTGATTCGTAATTGCCTCCAGCAGCATGACATTGTGCTGCTTTGCAAGGGCAATCAGCTCCTTCAATTCATCCACATGTACCGTGAACGGCTTTTCGCAGATGACATGCTTGCCGGCTAAAATCGCTTTTTTGCTGAATTCATAATGCAGATGGTTATTGATTGCCACATATACGGTATCAATTTCATCCAGCTTCAGCATTTCCTCATAATCGGTGTATGTATGGGCGATCCCATGCTCCTCACTTAATTTCTTCAGCTTTTCCTCAGAGCGCTTGGTAGCACAAATTCCAAGCAGTTCGATTCCTTCGATGTCATGTACAAATTCCAGCAGACCCTGTACGACGATCATGCCTGCTCCTGCAATACCTAATTTCATACCAGTTCCCTCTTCTTTCTTACCCATAATGTAGCATATCTTCCCGTTTATGTGAATATCTGTTTTAAATTTTTAGTGAGTTTCTAGAAAACAAAAATGATGCATACAGCTTACTTCTATTCATGATGCTGTGTAGAGCTATCACGCGTATTCTTATGGCGGAATTTATGATACAAGATTCTGTGCATTGCATACATATGACGCGAACAGAAATCCGCAGGCTGGATAGCGGATTATATATTTTATCATACCAACGATTTCATAAGGTATAAGCTTCGCCTCACTGGCTTCAGCAAGTATGCAATCATCGTTATAATTACTACATCATTTTCCTACTAAGCTATTTTCTTTTTTTCAATCTTATCCCATTCTCTGTTTTCACACCAGTATACCGTATTCGCTGCAGGATCAAACACCATGGATACCACCGTAGGACAGATGGTCTGTGCAGTCTGTTTTAAAACCTCAAAGCAGTCTGAAACATCAAAATCCTCACTTCTGTTCTCCAGAAGCTCGACAGCCTTATGATATCTGTCCAGCCCCATCCAGGGGTGCCTTTCCGTACTTCCTTTGAATGGAGAGAAATTTGTTAGAACGGAGTATTTCGGTTTTGATGCATACCGTATTCCCTGCCCCGGAATGATTTGTAAAACATTACCAAAGCGATCGGATAGCTGTGATTGAAAGGTGACACCCGGAACACTCGATACCGCTTCATGCTCAGCGATTGCTTTAATTTCATCCAGTGTTTTCTTTCTAAGCAGTAAATCGATATCCAGATTGATAATATTGAGACTGTCCGCATTCGCAGGATTACTTCTTTCATCGAATGGCCAGCATGTCGGCATCGCTACAAAATCTCCTCTGGAATTAGCACCGAATAAGGGCAGCCAGCCTTCTTGATCGTCCTGTATGGCAATATACACTTTATCTTCCTCTGCCCTCACCCGATATTCCATATTCAAAATATCAAGATTAAAGCCGATGATTGTTTTATTGCCGTTTGAAATTATACTTGTGCACATCGTATGTATCCTCCTGTTGTTTTCTCTATATTTTGATTCAGGATGGATGCTTTTGCATACACTGAATCTGTCGGTATCAATGACATATCCGTATCATAGCACATAATATTGTATTTGCGGGGAAAAGTTCATAAATTGTGGACCGTTATCCTTCAGAATTCACATGATGCAGGTGCTTATTATTTCTTATATGGAAGTTCTGTGTAGGGCAGTCCTTATGCAACTTTTAAATTTCAGGATAATAAAAAACAGGTCCCCTATGCTCTTCAATCGAACATAGGCTGTACCTGTCTCTCATTGATTTTACAAAATATCTTCCAGTTTCTTCTGATCGAGAAGAATCAAAGCATGCCCCTCGATGCGGAAGATTCCTTCCTTTTCCATACGCTTCAGCTCCTGATTCAAAGAGGAACGACTCACATGCAGGGTATTTGCCCAGATGGTCTGTGAACGCGGAAGCGGTATCCGTTCATGCTCTGACAAATGATTCATACTCAGCAGCCAGTATGCCACGCGCTGCTGAATCGTCTGATACATCAGGCAGCTCAGCAGCATCTGATTGCGCAAGCCCCGTTTTGACAGATACAGCATAAACGCCGTCATCATTTCCGTATCCTCCTTCAGCATTTCCTCCAGATCGGATACATGCATCCAGGCAACGGTTGTCCGTCTTACTGCGACCAGCGTATACGTATACTGCCGCTTTCCTGTAAAATACAGCAGCTCAGGAAACACATCGTTATCCTCAAAATAGGCACTGCACAGCACACTTCCCTGACTGGTATACTGCTCCGCCTTTAAAACGCCTTCCACAACCATTCCGAAATGATCAATCGTGTCATTGATGGAATGCAGAATCTGCGAGCTTTTATAGGTTTCATACTGCAGCCTTTTCCCATAAATCTCATGGTGCATGCAGCGGTGGGCAAATATCGGCATAAGACCATAGGGTTCCTTGCGCATGGAAATCCTCCTTTATCCGTTTACAGAATCAGGCAAACACCGCATCCAGAAAGTCACAGACATCATCGTAATCATGCTCTCCATGAAAGCGCCGCACCTCTTCACCGTTGCGATACACCGCCACAACAGGGATTCCCTGTACATGGCAGGCGGCAACGATATCCTTGTTGGCATCAACATCCACATAGCGAATCAGGAAGCTGTTCGCAAACTCCTCCTGCAGGGCTTCTTCCAAAACCGGATGCAGTGCCTTACAGTGTACACAGCGCTCTGCACCAAACAGTACAAGCACCGGCTTCTCCTGCTGCTTCCATACCTTATCCTTCCACTCCGCCATGCCGCTGACCGGTTCAAACACCTCTGTATCTACGGAGAAAACCTTTTCACGCCCGCTCAAATCTTCCTCATCATCGGTTGCCACACACAGTGCCACATCCTGATAATACGGCAGGGTTCCTTCCACATCAATCACCGTCTTTGCGCCAAGTGCTCCGGCATTCGGCATACGGAAGGTGGTATTGTCAATACGTGGAATTGCGATTTCCGTCGGTGTCGGCTCCTGTGGAACATAGCTGTACGGATAGCGGTAGCCGCGATAAATCATATTGTTCTTCGGACCTGTTTCATTATGCGTATAATATGGCGAAATCCACTCCCATACAATTTCATGATCTGCGGTTACCTCTATTATACGACCATCGCTTCCTTCTGTCACGAGCGTATTTCCATTCGGAAGACGCTGGGCACTGGAAACATAGGGACTATAGAATTTGCTGGCATCGGTTGGTATGGCATGCGCAAGCTCCTTCGGTGTCAGCTTCCACACAACCTCCAGTGTAATCGGGTTAAACTCCAGCACACGGCTGTAATCCCGCAGCGCATTCTTGGAGCCGTTGCGGCTGCCCGGATTCGGAACGCCATAGCCTCCCCAGCCTCCGTTGTCAAACACCATCAGGTTTCCTTCTCCCGGAAGACCCTTTGGTATCATATGGAAATGATGCTGTCCGATGATCCACCCAAGCTTCCTCAATTCCGGAGTTGCATTGAAATCCGGACCGATTTTCCACACGATCTTCCCGCTTTCCTTATCCAGAATGGCAAGGATATTCGCCTCACGGCAGTCAAAGATGATATTGTCCGGCTTAAAGCGCATATCCCCATGCTCATACCATTTATTCGGGCCAAGATAGCTCATGCAGTTCACATGCAGATAATCGCCGACACCACCGTCACTGGAACGCATATTCGGATCGCGTGCCAGAATATTTTTTGCGGCCTCATCGAAGCCCAGCTCATCAAAATGATCCGAAATAGACCATTTCCATAAAATGTTTCCTTCCCAATCCACCTCAATCATGGCATCATCCAGCAGCTTCTTATCGGAGATTGCCGGATTTTTAATGGTTTGATGAACCAGAATCAGGGTATTCCCCTCCAATGGCTTTGCGTCCATTCCCGGCACATAATATCCAACCGGATTGCCTTCCCTTTGATAATCGTGGTGCTGCCGTGCCATCCAGCGGTGATCTCTTCCGGGATCGTTGATATGTTCAAATTTGTCAAATTCCCAGACGATGTTCCCGTCGTAATCAATTTCAATCAGATTCACACCATCCTGCATTCCGTAATCCGGATGGCGGTATCCGCTCAGCCCCATCACATAGCCGCCAGGCAGCAGCTTGGGCGGCATGGCGTGCATATTCCATCTGCGCACCTCATTGCCATTCATATCAAACAACAATACACCGTCATTGATCAAGGGTACGATCGTGTACCCGTTCCAGCATTTCTGCGGATCATATACGGTTACTCCGTGTGGAAAAACGTAAGGCTGTCCCATATTGCATTCCTCCATTCTATGGTTTTGCTATGCCTCTTTACCATTCTTTTTTATCAATTTCCCATGTTCAAACATTGCACTGGATAAGGTTCCATCCATATGCAGCAGCTGATACAGCAGGGTCTGTCTGGTGATATCCTGACGAATGACTGTATAATCATCCTGTAAGGCCTCCTCCAGCTGTGTCACCTGTTCAATCTGTGAGCTTTCATACGGATTATAGAATAGAAAAGCAACTCTGCCGGAATCCGGTGTCAGAATGCTCTTCAGCTGATTTCTCTCCCTGCAATACCGCTCACTTGCCGTAGCGGCAATCGCTCCGTCTGCGGCTGCGGTGACCACCTGACGCAAAAAGGTCTGTGTGCAGTCCCCCACTGCATAAATGCCGGGAACACTGGTTTCCTTTTTCTCATTCACAAGAATATATCCCTTTGCATCACAGGCAACCACATTCTGTACAAACTCTGTCTGCGGCACCATGCCGACAAAGAAGAAGATACCGTCCGCACGCACTTCCCGTGTTTCACCGCTGACAACGTTTTTCAGGATTAACCCGCGGACCTCCTCATCCCCCAGAATTTCCTGCAGGGTGGTGTTCCAGACAAACTCTATTTTCGGATTTGCATAGGCTTCAGCCGCTGCCATTTCATTACAGTCAAGGTGCCCCTTCTCATGCAGGACGATAACGGTTACCTTTTTTGCGAAATGCGTTAGATATCCGCTTTCCTCAATTGCCTGATCGCCGGCTCCCAGTACATAGATTTCCTTATCCCGGAAAAACTCCGCATCACAGGTAGCGCAATAGGCGACCCCATGTCCGGCAAGCTCGATTTCATTGGGAATACCGAGAACCCTCGGCTTCGTCCCCGTATCCAGAATCACACTGTCACCGATAAAATCTCCGCGGCGCTTTGTGTGTACAAGAAACGCACCGTCCTCCATCGTTTCCAATCCGGTTACCGTAGTCCGCTTGAAGACATTGGTGGCATACGACTGGGCATGCGCCTTGAATTTCTGCATCAGACCTGCACCGCTGTCAGAAATAAAGCCCGGATAATTTCGGATTTCTCTGGTGTCGTTGATACGTCCGCCAAAGCTTCCCTTCTCAATCATGAGGGTTTTTCGTCCGGCTCTTCCTGCATAAATGGCAGCTGCCAGACCGGCAGG
>OATU01001584.1_pt1 | contig 13056 bp, 19 predicted proteins | sample 1516711 | NCBI WGS metagenome assembly OATU01 (sample SAMEA2579971, study PRJEB22360) | human gut metagenome | biome: human gut; feature: human-associated habitat; material: faeces | place: Denmark | collected 2008/2010 | reverse complement strand
TGCCGCATCCACCTCTGCAAGCGTATACTCCCAACCATCCTCGAACAAGGCTCCTACCAGGTCCTTCTTTCCCTGGTAGCACTCCGCCTGCAGCAGCTCCTGCTTCTTAAATTTGATTTCTTCCTGTTTTACTGTTTTCAATCCTCAGACCTCCTTAACTCTGTATTTGCAGACAGTTCTTCCATGGATTCTTCCTGTGGCTGTCCCTTCACCACAAACATGTTATAACTGACGAAGAAGGACAGAACCCCACTCTCTGATCTGTGGCTTCGTCCGGTCCCGCGCAGCAGGCTGCTATCCGACAGGGTGATGTACTCCATTCCATCCATAAGGATGTCTGATACCCGGTTCAGTTCCATGGCTATCTGTGGAATGTCCCCAGGCATGTACTGGATGCACATATCCGTCTGTCTGAAATACCGCCTGCCAATCATCGGCTTTTCAGATGGTTCCAGAAACTGTACAAAAAAACAAGGCTCCTTAAGGCCCTGTTCCACTCCATCCGTATAGATTGTATAGCCATCACCGAACAGCTCATCCAGACGTCTGGTAACGGCATTCGTGATTTCATTAAGCATCAAACACCTCCCGGAGTTTTGCTTCCAGCTTTTTCTCTATCAGTTTCGGCGCCAGGTCATTGATTTCTTTTTCCGATATGGTAAGCATGAACTTTCCCGGGACCCAGGCCTTTTTTGCACTTACGCCTAAGGCTGGGATATAGCGCCCAGGCGTCTGCCGATGACCATATTCCACGTAGGATGCATATTCGGTCGGGTTGATAATCTTAATCTGGTAGTTATCCCCTATCTTCTGGATATCGCCCACCGTCCAGCCGCGTCTTAATGTTCCTCCCTGATACCCGGCCCAGTATTTCTGTTTTATGGCGCCATTCTTTGACAGAAAGGCCCTTGACTTCCCATCTGTCCCCTTTATCTTTACCGTTTTCGGTCCATCCAGCTTAGGGGCCTTGCCTACCGGTGTCCTTTGCGTAACTTTCCTCAGCAAGCGGGATGCCAGCTCCTGGATGCATTCCTGGTTGAAAGCTTCCCGCTCCTGCCCCAGACGTTCTATCTGCTTTTGCAGCTTCTTTATTTCCCGAAAATCAAAACTTCCACCCTTTGCCATCATGCATACCCCTTCCACAGCTCCAGCAGGATTTCCTGGTGGGAAGGGTATACGGCAGCCTTACCGCTCTGGGCATAGCTTTCCGCCCGTCCCTGCTGTGTTACCTCAATCCGGCATCCGGGCGGTACTGTTAGCTCCGGGGTCATGAACAGCTTTATGGTCTGCGCCACAGCCGTGACTGTATCACTTCCAGCCGCCGGCGCCGCACTGGAATAGGACAGATGGCAGGCTATACCATCCTGTACAAGGGCCTCATCCTGCCTCGTCACCTTCGTCACAGGGTCCTTTACGGACTGCATCCCATAAATCCTGCATGTCCCATCATAAGTGGCCTCCACGGCCTTCCTGTGCATCCTCTGGGCCTGCCTGATTGCATCATTTATCATCCTACCACCCCAGCTTCCTATACCGGTTCAGCTGTCCCTGATAATCCTTCAGGATACCGCCTGACAAGGCATCCGTCGCGCTGGTGAAGCTTGTGGATGTGTCCCCTTCTGATATGGATGACACCTGCACCGGAGCATCCCCATCCCCTGGACGCTCATATCTGTACAGGTCCATAGCCATCCGGTATGACGTGCTGGTCAAGCCTGCCGGGACTGCCTTTAAGTTACAGTAGTTCCGGATAGTTTCATCCACATCCTCCATAAGGAACTGCAGCGCGATATCCTGCGCTGTGTCACCCTCCGGTATCCCTAACAGCCCCTTCAGCTTCTTCAGTTCCATGGCATCCCTCCTTAGGAGATGGTCGCGATGAATACCTGGTCCGCATACGGGAAGGAAGGCATGGCTGTTGCAACTGCCTTAATCCATCTTCCGACCGGGTCTATTGTGTCATACGGCACGACCACGACATTACCCACTGCAGATACATCCACATCCGGGTTGTTACGCAGTTCCAGTTCCTCTGCTGTAATCCCATAGAACGTATCCCCAAGTTTCCCATCCGGCATCATGATGAATGCGGATTCCGGGAGGAAGCGCGCGGACGAGTATTTCCCTTTCGCATCCTGCTGGCGGTACTGCTTGTCATAGATGGCAATCTGCGGGAGGCTCTGCTGGGCCAGGAAGGCGTTCAGTTCCGCCCTGGTAAGCACCCGGTCACTGTTCACTCCGTAGATTGCGGCGCGTATCCTGTGGTCCCGTAAGATGCGGTTCAGGTTGGTCTTGGATGTAAGGGCCCGCGTTGGCGTGAACCCGGTGTCTTTTACAATCCGGTCCACAAAGGCGTCCATATCCTCCAGGATAGTGGGGTCACCGCTCCCCCATGTCTTGTCAGCCTTATGCGTGCTTGGGATTCCATAATCAATGCTTGCCTTGAAGCCATTCTCGTTTATAGACAGCTTACCTGTGGACAGTGCCTCCATCCTCAGGCACTCGACCCTGGTCTTCACACCCGCCACCAGGTTGTCCACGTCATTGTAGATTTTGCGGACCATCTCGGCCTCCTCCTGGTCATTCCTTGGGCTCTCAAGGGCAATGATTTCCTTCTCATTCAGGCGGATTTTCCTCTTGATGAGGACCAGGTCCTGCATGCTGTAATCGGCGCCTTCCCTGGACCCCAGTTCCGTCTCGGTATCGAACGCATGGATGTGGGCAGACACAGGGAGGTCGGATGCCCCCTTAATCATCCTGATTTCCATTGCCTCTGTCTTACGTTCCGGGAACAGCACCTCACCCATGTATGCCTCAGTCTGTCTTTCCTTCGTATAATCAATCAGCTCCTGCGGTGTTAATAATTCCTCTACTCTCGGCATGTCTTAATCCTCCTTATACTGTGGGTGCGGCGGCCTTGACCTTCAGGCTCCCGTCCACAAAAAATTTAATGAATGGCATCTTTTCTACCAGCTGGTCCACGGCATCAACCAAATATTCCCCCTGCAGCCGCTCCGTGTTGACGGAACCGGCTATCATTAATGCTCCGGCCTGGGGTCCATGGGTGACTTCCGTGGTCGCGAACAGGATGCCTACCGGTTCCGTGGAAAACGCATAGGTATAAGCCACGGAACTTCCCCCGCGGGTTACCTTGACCGCTTTCCCATCCTTATCCAACAGGCTGCCTGCCAGGACGGACTTCTTCCCCTCCGGGTCCGCTGTCACCCCGTTATCCGATACCGTACAGGTGATGTTCTCGTAGTGCTCATTCCTCAGGAACTCCGGGGAATTATCATACGTCTTCTTTACTAAATACATGTCTTTTCCTCTCTTTCCTTATTTTGTTGCCCATGCATCTGCATAGGGATTCTTGGCTGATTCCTTGTTCAGGCTCTCCGCCACCGTCTTGGCCCAGCCGCCTCCTGATGTCTCACCGGCCTTCGGTTTATATCCGGGTTTTCCACTGCCCTGTCTGGAGACCGCAGGGGCAGAATCCTTAAACAGGAACGCCTTGCCTTCCTTCAGCGCCTTTACCTGCTCTTCAAGGCCAGTGACCTTCCCGTCGTCCCCCAGGAGCAGCTTGCTTTTATCAATAAGGCCGGACACAAGGTCAACGTCATGGGCGGAGTCACCGATTACAAGCTTGATGGCAGTGGTCAGCTTTAATTCTTTCATATCCGCCTCATACTTCTCTTTGGTGGCCTTATTCTCCGCCTGGAGGTCCGTAATCTGTTTCTGGAGTTCCTCATTGCTGCCGCTGGCCTTCTTCAGTTCCTCCAATTGTTTGTCCCTGGTCCTGATGTCCTTCTCCAGCTGCGCCTTCGTGGTGTTGGCTGCTTCCAAATCCGTTTTGGGGACATAGGCTTCCAGTTCCTTCTTTGATTCCTGCTCCGCCTTGGCCGCCAGTTCCTCACTGATGCCAAGGGCGACAAAATCTTCTTTTTTCATAGTCTCTTCCTTTCTTTGAGTATAAAAATGACACGTCAGGATAAACCTGCGTGCTTACCTCTGCTCTGTTTTTTCTCAAATCTGAACTGCTCTGCGCTGTCCCTCACCTGGAGAAGCATTCCTTTGGGGCCTAAAAACGTCACCACCAGGATATCCTGGCATGCTCCAATCCCCTTGTCCCCTAATCGCAAGACCTCACACACATCAATATCCACAACATCCTTAATCAGTTCGTCATTGAAATAGATATCGTAATCCTCTTTGCTTATATACATAGCACTCCTTCCCGTTGCGATATCGCAACAAAATAAAATACCACCGGCCATTACTGACTGGTGGTTATCTAATACCATAAAACCATTTTTTCTTCTGGAGGATTTTCTGACTTAGAAAGCCTAGTAAGTTCATATCTGACATACGCCGGAGCCATCATCCCCGCCCTGCCGTGTTCCACAACCTCACCATCAGACAGGCGCATCCTCATAAACCCCTTTGGTTCTCCGCCTTCCGGGTAATAATCCGCCGATATATCATCCTGGGTTTTTTTTATGTTTTTCAAGACTACCATAGTATTCCAACACCTCCTTGTTATAATCATATTTCTGTGATGACAGCTCATGGGCTTGCTGATGCGATATTCCTGGATTTCTTCTCTTGATTTCCACTTCCAGCAGCTCATGCTCAATCAGAGTCCTGTCATGCGGCTTAATGTCTTTCCCAATCATGAGCCTTTGCCAGCTCTGGGCAATTGCACAATCCGGGCCAAAGCGTCTCCGGACGCCCGTATCCGGATCGGTTAAGGATTCAGCCTCAAACAGATATTCCTTGATTTTCCGGATGTCTGTCTCACTCTTCCCTAAATTCCTGGCTATCTTCCCGGCATCCGTTGAGAAACCTCGTATCTCGGCATAATACATTTTCGCAAAGTCTTCTGCCTCTTTGCTGAACAGGTCTGTAATCCGGGTTCCTGACTTCATTATATCAGGTTCTATTCCCTTTTCAACAAAAATTTCCTTTCCCAGTCCTTATACTTTAAATCCGCAGGTACATAATATGTCTTCTCGTCCCCATCCCTGGCAGCCCGCTGTTCCCCTTCTGTAAACTCATCGTCAAAGTACGGCACTGTGGTGGACCTGCAATTGGGATGGAAGGGCGGTGCCGTAACGCCCACCTTGTAATCCTTCATGTCAAAGACCTTGCCGTCCATATCTCTGCATATGTCAGATGTCTGGCCGTCCAACGTGGCCAGAATCTCATACCGCTCCACCCCCAGTTCCTTCAGGCAGTCCTTCTGGGCCACGGATGCTATGGCGGCGGATTCCGTCATGATGAGCCGCCCGGCCTGGTTCCGGCTGACCTCCATGGTCCTTGACAGGCTGTCTATGGCCTTCTGAGGGGACTCACCACGGATGATGTTCTGGGTCAGTTCGGTATGCAGGTTCCTGACCAGCTTATCCTTATTGGTCCAGATACGGCTTGAAAAGTTTTCCCCATCCTGTGCCCAGGGATGCCTGATGATGACATCCATCCTCCGTTCATCCAGCCGTGTAAGGTTGGTACCCACCCCGGTTCCCTTTGCCACCTCAAAAGCGGTCCGGTAATACTGTTCCCTATAGGCTTTATGCAGATAATCCGTCATGCCTCCATCAAACTCCGTTGACAGCAGTTCCGCATGCTGCTGCATCTGGAGCTTCATGGCCTCCAGGTATGAGATGTGATGCCGGGCGGATGCATTCTCCAGTTCCTTCATCCAGCGCTGGTCAACGGCATTTTCCTCGCCGGCCTTTATGTAATCCTCGACCGTCCATTTAAACTCTTCCAGCTCATTGTTCTTAAGCAGCTTCCTGGCGCCCGCATAACTGATTCCGTTGTTGTCTGCCAGGCGCTGGTACCACCAGCCAATGTCCATCTGGATACTGTTGGTAGCTCTTATGTACTGGCGCTGGACATCCTTGTAGTAAGCGGCACTACGCTGGTACCGGTCATCCTCCAGGGAAGTCATGCGTTTTCCCCAATAGTCTTTATTCTTAGCCATGGAGCACACCTCCCTTCATTGCTTTTTCTCCCCCTTGAATTTATAATGTACTTACAGGCCCCCGCCAGGGCTGAGTACGAAAGAAAGCCTGCTGCCCTCCCTACTTAAAGGCTTGCTGGTAGATATCCTCCTTCTGGACATCTTCCTCTTCTTCCTTTTTCAACTGCTTCTCTTCTTCCTCTGCATTCTCCACCCACGGGTGATTCTTGAGGATGGTCTTGTGTGAAATGACGCCCACGCTTTTTGTGGCGATGTCGGCCAGTTCTGATTCACTCCGGATGGCCGTCCTGGTCCAGGTCTGGGTAATCTGTTTACACTCAGAACCCAGATGATGGCAGATTGCGCGCACCAGCCGGCCGAAACCCAGCTTGAACTCAGTCTCCATCAGCCCTGCCTTCAACTCCAGGAGGGAATACAGGTACTTCAGTGCCTCGCCGGATGTATTGCCGAACTTCTGCGGGTCCGGGTCCACTCCCTGTCCCTGCTCAAAGATTGCCTTCCTGGTTATGTCCAGGAACTTCTCCCTGGCCTCAATCGGGATGCTGATTGTCAGCGCCTCCACTCCACCTCCACCCCCGGTTCCGTCGGTTTCCACCTTGATTGCCTTATACTGCTTCAGTTCATTTACAAAGGTTTTTAAATCCTCACCGCCATAATTGGTCAGTATGAAGATGATTTCCTGTATGTCCTCCAGGTCATTCAGGAAACCGCTGAATACCTTGTCATAGGCATCTATCAACGGCTTCACATTGACCAGGTCATCCGTGGGGATATTGTTGTTGTAGAACGGGATGAATGGGACCTCCCCGAAGCCGTGCTCAAACTCATTGGTCATCTGGACACCTCCATCCGGGGAATCAGCCATCTCGAATATGTTATAGGCCTCCAGTCCCGTTTCTGAAATGGAACTGCTTTTTTTCTTATACACGCAGCACCTTTCTGCCGTCCAATATTCCCAAACATAGATTACCTTTCCATCCACGGCATCCCTTGTCTTATAATTCCGCAACACGGCATCTAACTGTCGGTCCAGGTCTGTGGAATACACCGGGATAATCTGCTTCGGGTCTATGGTCCCATACTTCCAGTTCCCGTCATCATCCTCCCAGTAGTGCAGCCATGCTACCTTGCAGTTTGAGGCCTTGACGCACAGGTCCTTGCATACCTTCGCATATTTGTCACCCAGCAGGTCTGCAATTTGTTTATTTACAGTCTCATTCCCTACGTCAAACAGCGGCTGGGCAGAAAACATATAGGCTGCCTTCTGGTTGACCAGCAGGCCGTGAAAGTTCCGCGGTATGCGGTTATCCGCATTCCGCAGCGGGTCATTGTCCCGGTTCTTTCTTACGCCATAGAGGATGTCATTCTTATTCTCATAATACCGTTCAGCTACCTTGGATTCCCTTATGAAACGCCGATGCCCAACAGAACAGCTCTTTATCAACTTCTTTACTATATCAATTGACATAATCTGTGGCATCCCACCACCTCCTTTATTTTAAAACTGATATGCCGCCCTTCTTGGCACAGTTCTCGGCAATACCTGTCGTTGCATCCGGAGCATCATCATGCTTGTTCTGACCCTCGCGCTGGTATTTTATCATTGCATTATGGTATTCAGGCCATCGGTTCTTCCAATCCTCCGGGTAATAGATATGCTGCATCACCCAGGAAGAGTTGGAATAAATGCGGGCCTGTTTATTCTGTGTCTGTGTGAACCACTTTATCGTGGTATAATTGCTGCCCAGTTCCTCCAGAATGCGGCGTACATTTCTTGCAAACCCACGGCCGCCATTGTTAGACTCAATCCTTGCCAGGTTGACCGCTCCTGCCAACAGCATCCTGGCCAGGGCCGGTTCCGTGACCTCCATCGGCTCCTTTGTGTACAACACATCAAGCACATAGGCCTCATTTGCGAATGTAACGCCATAGTTGATGCTGCACAGGTAATCTCCACCGGTATCCGCCGTATCAGTATAGTTGCGTATCTCCTTGAACTGAGGAAGCACCCCGCTGTATGTCTTGAGGCTGGTATATAACCTACCCTTCAGGTCAATCGGCTCCTGCTGGTAGTTGGCTGATGCAATGTCGGCGCCCATCTCAGAAATCACATCCTCGTACTCCACCTTGGTCATGATTTCGTCGCAGAGCATGGTACCGTCATCCTGAACAGCCCTGTAGGTAATCAGATGGCACTTATCAGCTTTTCGCTCCAGCATCCTCCCCACCAAATCATCCGAAGCCCACCGGGTCATAATAAGGATCTGTTTCCTTGGTCGCTCCATACGTTGTACCAGGGTGTTGTTATACCATTCCCAGTGTTTATCCTTCACAAGCTCATTGGATGCCTCCTCATTGTTCTTGATGATGTCATCCACTATGACAAAGTTTGCTCCTATACCGGTGGATGTTCCTCCTGGTGATGTCGCCAGATAGTTCTTCTCTTCTGAACCGTCCAAGCTCCAGAACCCTTTTGCCGCATCCCCCTGCTTGATGAATGTGTCTGGGAATATGTCATGAAAGTACTCCTGTCTTACACCCTCGTTCTCCACCAGTATCCCATCCCTTGTCTGTTGGGCAAAGAGACCGGAAAGTATCTGGTTATAGGAACCGGTGATTATCTTAGTCCTTGGGTTCTGACCGAATATCCACAATACGAAAAGCCTCGCCGTGAAGGTCTTCCCGTGGCGAGGCGGCATATTGATTATTAATATCTGTTTCTTTATCCGGTCCTCATAAAAGGCCTGCAGTGTCTGGCACAGGTCTTTCAGGTAAGGCCGGTTCTCTTTATAAAACTCAGGATAAAGAAGGCAGCAAAAAGACCAGAAATCCCTCCTGGCCTTTTTTATAGCGAGCGCACGCTGAATAATCAGGTATTCAATCATTGACTCCTTTTTAGGAACTGTTGATTTTCTCATACTTCTTTGCAAGTTCCATCAGCTCCTCCTCAGACATTTCATCATAAACCTTGCGTACATCCACTACGCCGCTGTGCTCGATATCCATTTTATCCTTGAACATGCCCAGATGGCGCCCAATCAGTTCCAGGGCCTTAAGCTTATCGGAGAGTTTATATTTCTTGACATAGCCGGCAAACTCCTTATCCTCCCCGGTGCCCTCATAAACATCCATCACTTCCAGGCCGGCAATGCACGCCGCCGTATCGTCGTCTAAACCGGTAATATCCAACGGTTTTCCACTATCGTCAAACAGCTTCCTGATGTCGAAGAAACCCAATTTCGCCAATTCCTGCAGCACCCTGTCCTGGGTAATCTCGGTACGCTTCTCACGTTCCTTCATACGTTCTTCAATATAGGCCACAACGTTAGTATTTGTTAGTAATTTACTTCCATTTACCCTTGCGGACTCATCCTTCCTGACCTTCGGATATGCCACCTTGTAGGCCCTGGTGGCATTAAGGTCAATCAGGTATTCATCAGCAAATATCTTCTGTTTTGGCGTCAATGCCATCAGGCTCACCTTCTTTCATGCAATAAAATAGCACCTGCCGGTATCAGCAGATGCAATAAACTTATAAAATATCCGTATTTCGCTTGACTAGCACGCAAATTCGTGCTATAATTATATTATCAAAAGAAAGGAGGAACGCAAATGAATGAATCGGTCAGTGAAATAATCAAAGACCTCTCAGAAGCACTACTCGCAATCGTCACCGCCATCTGCCTGATAGTAAAGACGAAACGAGATAGTAAATCCAAAAGGTCTAAGAAAAAGCGGAAGTAAGGTTTGGGGCTTCGGCCCCTTCCTTCTTCACATATAGTATACCACATTCATTTGCTGAAATAAACATGAAACTTTACCGTACAATATTGATAGTACTCACTGTACTTTTCCTCTATGAAGGGTTCAACGGTGAATTTGCCGCACCAACCCTGTTTGATTGGATTAAATGGGCTGCATGGCTTCTCTGCTCCATCACCTACGTCATATGCTCCAGGAGGAACAAACGATGCGATTAAAGGAAATACGGACCGAAAAAGGATTATCCGTCCCAAAACTTGTCGAACTGTCCGGTGTTCCCCGCCGTACCATCCAGGACCTGGAGGCCCGGGGAGACGGCAGGGTATCAACGGCAATCAAACTGGCGGATGCCCTGGGCGTCACACTGGATGAACTCTGTAGGGATGAGGCGGCCGATTAGGCGGCCTTTCCTTTGTTTGTTTTTGGGTATGAAAAGAGCCGCCCGGAGGTGGCCCCTTGAAAAAATGCAATTATAATCCTATATCATAATGATTTCTTAAATAATCTAAAATCTGACACTTTTTTTCAGTCTCAAGCGAACTTTCGATAATCTTTGTCTCAATTTTAGAATACAACTCTTTTAACGTTATGGAATTTTTCTCGATTATATATAGCAAAATAAAATCTATAACTATTTGATTAATTTCAGGGAGCAATTGCGTCGCATTTTGGGTTACACATATATTCTTTATTTTATAAAGCCGAATCGTGCTTCCTACCAACGCAATCATATAAAATACACTAAAAAGAGCACAATAACAAATGACAACAGTTATTATCCAAAACAGCCATGCGGAAACAATATCGCGAGAACTAAATAGAGAAATATAAAGCAACATGACTACAACCAAAAGAACTCCCACGCTAAATGCTAAAAATTCATAACTACACATAATACGTTCAACCACTTCTTGATTTCCTGTCTTTTCTATGCGCTTGACCTGTTCATCAGTAAACAGACTTGTAATAATAGCAATCCCACTCAATGCAAAACCAATCATCCCTAAAAAACCAGCCAATAAATATAATAATATTTCTTTTATGGCTGGCTCAAATAACTTAAAATCTTCATATACATGCAGGTATCGCAAAAAGATAATGATTAGCACTGTACCTATAATAGAAATTCTAACTTCAGTCTCTTTTAAAGAATAGTAATCCTTCCATTTATTATATTTATTAAACCTCGTTATCATGAGGTGAATCCTCCGCTTTTCTCAATGCAAATATGGCCTCTTGACAAGCAGCAACAAACTCCATTACATTATCTATTATTTTAGTGTATGGTTTTTTATTTGCTGTAGTATATTTTATACCATATTTATCAACTGCTGAAACTTCCACGTAACCTTTTTTTGTGCATTCCTTTGCATTAATTCTGCTATGTATTGTATTTATCTCCGAAAGAGGATCTTGAACAAGCTTTGAGCTAACAACTAATCCTGTAGAACTCGCTGCAGTTAATATGATACTTTTACTTGACATATTAGCTAAAGCATATTGATTCAAATTATCCTCTATATCATCTAATAATTCAGTTTCTACATTGGGGGGTTGGATTTTGAATTTCAATTCCTGTATTCCTGAAAGAGTTTTTAATTCTTGTTCAATTTCTTTTATATCCATCCCTAAAGTATATAAACGAGCAGTAAATCGATAGCCATTTGAATCTTTTTTTAAACATTCATTGATTAATCCTTCAAATGCGTCAACAAAATTCTTATGTCCTAACCTTTTAGCAGTTAAATAACCAAATACCTCGTTATACACATCAAAATAAAATTCTGCCGCCTCATCGGCATTCACAATTTTGCTTTCCAATTTCTTAGTATTTATATTATACTTCTTGTAATCAATAATGGAAGCCTTTAGTATGTAACCCCTTATGTACTCATCATTTTTTTCTTGGATAGATACGGTATATGTATCTACCTTTTTTACTAAACCATGCTTTGTCTTTTTGACAATCTCCTTTTCATATACAGTGCCATCCGTAAAACACCCCAACAGCACATTTAATACTGTTTCTAACTTCAACTCTTTTCTGTAAACATTAAAAATGTGCGACGAATTTAAATTTATTTTACCAAAATAGATTACCATGCAATTTTTCCCCATTTCGACATTTTCTTACATTATATCACATGCCGAATGGAAAGAATATACAAATATCCCCCTCCCAATTCCACAAATCTTACAAAAACACATCCATATCTTATCTTCGTAACCAAAGTATAGAACAAATGTTCGATTCTGTCAAATTAGAATATTTAATGGGTATAAGCTACTCATAATAAAAAGACACCCTATCTCTAGGATGCCCTAATCGTATCTGGAAAACGTCGTGGGGGATAAAACCAGATACATCACCGTCTGTGTACCCTGCGGCATTGTCCCGTTAATGTACAGGTCTGTCTTATGAGGGATTACACAATACCGGTTAGTCAGCCACCAGGGTATGACACCTGGCAGCCGCTATCTGTGGGGAGGATGCAAAATCAGTAAGCTTTCCGCTTCACCCAATTTTGCATATTACAATTATAAATCGTCCAAGCGGACATGACAAGGACATGATTTTGACACGCTCCTGTCAAGCCCCTAATCCAACATGAGGGCATCCGCCCCAAAGAGATATACACTGAGTATTCCCGTAAGCTCTGTTATCCACCGTCTGGCCGTCCGTTCCCCATATCCATAAATCTCTGCAATACTCTCATATGTCATCCCATCCAGATAGAAATACTTGAATGCCAGATACTTCTCATGCGTATTCTTCCGACACTCCTCATCCTCCAGGAGCTTCAGACACTTGTCTATGTGCCCTATCATTACAATACTCCGCAGCTTGCTCTTGAGGATGCTGTTGATAAAAATATCTTCCTCTGTGAACTCCTCCAGTTCATCGCCATTATCCATGTCGGACAGTTCTGCCACCCCCTCCTCCACGCTCTGACAGATGCGGTTATAATTCTCCATCAGCTTCTTGGTGTTCTGGAATACTTTTATTCTCTTTTCCCTTCGGAGTTGCTTCTCATGTTCCTTAAGGGCTTCCTTTGCGGCTAGCCTGGCCACTTCCTCCAACGCTTCTGTCTGTTTCATTGGCATCACCTCCTCCCGCGTCCAGCCACGGACACGCCCAGCACCCGTACCGTATCCTGCCCTTGTTGTTGCGCTGGCCATCACAGCCCCCGCGCCCGTTGTCTATGTAGCACTGTCTCATGGTACCGTCTCTCCCCTTTCGGCGGCCTGCGCAGTCCCGGGTCCGGGCACAGGCTGGGGTACCATATAGTCTGCGCCGGGCATTTAAAGGT
>OATU01001571.1_pt1 | contig 13165 bp, 10 predicted proteins | sample 1516711 | NCBI WGS metagenome assembly OATU01 (sample SAMEA2579971, study PRJEB22360) | human gut metagenome | biome: human gut; feature: human-associated habitat; material: faeces | place: Denmark | collected 2008/2010 | reverse complement strand
AGGAGCTGATGACCATCGTAAACAAGGATGCGCATTTCTATGAGGAAAGCGGCGGGGGTGTAACGCTTTCCGGGGGAGAGGTCATGACGCAGGATATTGATTATCTGGAAGAGCTGTGCAGACAGCTGAAGGATAAGGGATACAATGTCGCGATTGATACCTGCGGGTATGCGCCAAAGGAAAGCTATGCACGGCTGCTGCCGTATGTGGATACCTTTTTGTACGATATCAAGACACTGAATGATGAAGCACACAAAAAGTATATGGGAAAATCCAATGATGTCATACTGGAGAATCTGGAATTCCTTGCGGATCATCGTGCGGATATCAACATCCGCATACCGGTCGTTGTTCCGGTGAACAGCGATGCGGATACAATGCTGGATATCATTACATATCTGAAAAAGCGCATTGGAATCGTCAAGGTGAATCTGCTGCCGTATCACAATACGGGAAGCAGCAAATATGAAAAGCTTGGTCGCGTCTATCCCGCAGCGGATTTGGGCGTGCCATCACAGGAGCATATGGAAATGCTGAAATCGCTGTTTGAGGAACATGGTTTTCAACAGGTGAAGATAGGAGGATAAACAATGGAACTCAGAGGAATGAATGATCGAATCAAGAAGCTAAGAAAGCAGAGCGAGGAAACAACACCGCACATTTTTATGGAACGTGCCATGCTCATGACGGATGCCTACAAGAAATACGAGGGTGAGGTATCAATTCCGGAGCTGCGCGCACTGTCAATGAAGGAAATCTTTTCCCGCAAGACCATCACGATTGAAGACGGCGAGCTGATTGTCGGAGATAAGGGAGCAGGACCGCAGTCTACCCCTACCTTCCCGGAGCTGTGCTGCCACACGCTGGAGGATATGAAGGTCATGAATGACCGTGAGCTGATCTGCTTTAAGGTCAGTGATGAGGACATGAAGCAGCAGGAGGAAACGATTATCCCATTCTGGGAAAAACGCTCCATCCGTCATAAGATAATCAATTCCATGTCACAGGAATGGAAGGACTGCTATGAGGCAGGTATCTTTACAGAATTTATGGAACAGCGTGGTCCGGGGCATACCGTCGGCTCTGAGAAAATCTATGCAAAGGGATTTCTGGATTACCAGCAGGACATTGAAGAGGCAATCGCTGCGATTGATTTCCTAAACGATCCGGAGGCAATCGAAAAACGCGATGAGCTGCGTGGTATGAGTATTATGTGCGATGCCATCATGATTCTGGGAAAACGCTATGCAGCGCTGGCCAGAGAGCTTGCGGAAAAGGAAAGTGACCCTGTACGTAAGGAAGAACTGCTGCAGATTGCCGCAAACTGTGACATCGTTCCGGCACATAAGCCGAAGACCTACTGGCAGGCGATTCAGATGTACTGGTTTGTACACCTCGGTGTAACAACCGAGCTGAATCCATGGGATGCATACTCCCCGGGACGTCTGGATCAGCATCTGAATCCGTTTTATGAAGCAGACATTGAAGCAGGACGTCTGGATAAAACAAAGGCTAAGGAGCTTCTGGAATGTCTGTGGGTGAAATTCAACAATCAGCCGGCTCCTCCAAAGGTGGGCATCACGCTGAAGGAATCCTCCACTTATACGGATTTTGCGAATATCAATACCGGAGGGATTACACCGGATGGAGAAGACGGGGTCAATGATGTATCCTATCTGATTCTGGATGTTATGGATGAAATGAAGCTGCTGCAGCCATCCAGCAACGTACAGATCTCCAAAAAGACACCGATGAAATTTATCAAGAGAGCATGTGAAATCAGTCGAAAGGGCTGGGGACAGCCTGCCTTCTACAATACGGAGGCGATTATTCAGGAGCTGCTGAATGCCGGGAAATCCATTGAGGATGCACGTCGTGGAGGAACCTCCGGCTGTGTGGAAACCGGAGCCTTCGGACGGGAAGCATACATTCTGCAGGGATATTTCAATCTGCCGAAAATTCTGGAAATCACACTGCATAACGGATGGGATCCGGTTGGCGGAAAGCAGCTGGGCTTACAGCTGGGAGAAGCGGAAGACTTTAAGAGCTATGACGAGCTGTTTGATGCCTACAAAAAGCAGATTGAGCATTTTGCGGATATCAAGGTTAAGGGAAGCAATATGATTACCCGTATCTATGCGAAATACATGCCGGCACCGTTCCTTTCCATCATCACCGACGACTGCATCACCAACGGCAAGGACTACAATGCCGGAGGTGCGCGCTATAATACGAACTACCTGCAGGGAGTAGGTATCGGAACAATCACCGACTCTTTGTCCGCAATCAAATACAATGTGTATGACAAAAAGAATTTCACAATGGGTGAGCTGCTGAAGGCATTGCAGGATAACTTCGAAGGAGAAGAGCATGTTCGTCTCTATAATCTGGTTTCCCGCAAGACACCGAAGTATGGAAATGATGATGATTATGCAGACGCGATTATGAAGGAGGTGTTTACCTTCTATAAGAATACGATCACCGGTCGTCCGAACATGCGTAACGGTCAGTGGAGAATCAATATGCTGCCGACCACCTGCCATGTATATTTTGGTGAGGTTATGCTGGCTTCTCCAAACGGCCGTCTGGCACACAAACCGGTAAGTGAGGGGATTTCTCCGGAAAAGGCAGCGGATGTGAATGGACCAACCTCTGTTATTCGCTCCGCAAGCAAGATGGATCATCTGTCTACCGGTGGTACGCTGCTGAACCAGAAGTTTACACCAAGTGTTGTAGCCGGAGAAGACGGTTTAAGCAATATGGCAGACTTGATCCGCTCCTATTTCAACATGGACGGACACCACATTCAGTTCAATGTCATCGACCGTGAAACACTGATCAAGGCACAGCAGAATCCTGCGGAATACCGCGATCTGATTGTACGAGTTGCAGGCTACTCCGATCACTTCCGCAATCTGAGCAAAGAGCTGCAGGATGAAATCATCAATCGTACAGAGCAGAGCTTTGCATAAACAATATTAGGAAAGAAGGAAAACAGTTATGAACAAGACCATTGGATTTATCGGCAGCGGAAACATGGGCGGTGCGATGATCGGGGGGATCATCAAGGCCGGTCTGACTGCCAAAGAAAACATTTATGTATCCGACATCAACGAGGAGAGTCTGGCTCGTGTACGGGAAAGCTATGGCGTCAATACGACAACAGACAATGCGCAGCTGGCAAAGGTATGCGACATCATTGTGCTGTCTGTAAAGCCGTTCCTGTACCCGGTTGTCATCAATCAGATCAAGGCTGTTGTGAAAGAGGATGTCATCATCGTCGTGATTGCAGCCGGACAATCCTCCGAAGCGGTAGCCCATTTGTTTGGAAGAGAAATCAAAATCGTGAAGACGATGCCGAATACACCGGCGCTTGTCGGAGAAGGAATGGCTGCCATTGCACCTGCAAAGAATGTCACAAAGGAAGAAATAGCAGAGATTACGGCTATCTTCAACAGCTTCGGTAAGAGTGAAATTGTACCAGAGCACCTGATGGATGCGGTAACGGCAGTCAGCGGATCATCACCGGCATATGTCTATATGATGATTGAAGCAATGGCAGATGCCGCCGTTGTGGAAGGTATGCCAAGACCACAGGCATATAAATTTGCGGCACAGGCGGTACTGGGAAGTGCCCAGATGGTTCTGGAAACCGGAAAGCATCCGGGAGAGCTGAAGGATATGGTTTGTTCACCGGGAGGAACGACCATCGCTGCTGTCGCAAAGCTTGAGGAAACCGGATTTCGCTCCAGCATTATGCAGAGCATGAAGGCTTGTGCGGATAAATCAAGAGAGATGTCGAAATAAAACAGAGGAATTTGGAAGAAGGCTGTGCTTCACCATGTGTTTGCGGCGAGGATTGCAATTAGCGTGCAGGGATGTCTGCAATTGCAAGAACTGCTGAAAGCAAGAAGGCGCCTGTAACAGAGGGATGCTGGAACAGCGCGCCGGTGAATAACAGCAAGCAGCATTGAAGTTAAACAATAGAGAAGACGCAAGAGCGTACAATGGGAGTTAAAGAGAAGATTATGGATATTACTACTATTATTATTGGATTGCTGATCGTACTGCTGATCGGATACACTGCTTTTTTCGCTTACGACCTGATCAAACACAAGGATGAGTTTGAGGGAGATACCTCCTGGTGGAAGACCGGCGCTATCGGGGCTCTGGTAAATTTCTTCGATCCGCTGGGGATCGGGGCATTCGCTCCACAGACAGCATTACTGAAATTTACGAAGCAGACACGGGATAAGCTGATTCCGGGAACGATGAATGTTGCCAACTGTATTCCGGTACTGCTGCAGGCACTGATTTTTACAACGGTTGTCAAGGTTGAGGCATGGACACTGGTTGTCATGCTGGCTGCCGCTATGCTTGGTGCAGTTCTCGGAGCAGGTGTGGTTTCCCGCATGTCAGAGAAGAAAATTCGTCTGGTGATGGGGTTTGCACTTGCATGTACGGCATGCATCATGCTGGCAAGTCTTTTGAAGTTAATGCCGATTGGTGGAGATGCCATTGGCCTCGCGGGTGGAAAGCTTGTGATTGCCGGTATCGTCAACTTTATTCTGGGAGCATTGATGACAGCAGGTGTCGGTCTGTATAATCCCTGCATGGTCCTTGTGTATCTGTTGGGAATGTCTCCGGATGTCGCGTTCCCGATTATGATGGGATCCTGTGCCTTCCTGATGCCGCCTGCATCTGTAAAGTTTATCAAGGAGGGGGCATACAATCGAAAATCAGCACTTTCCATGGCGATTTTCGGATCAATTGCAACTCTGGTTGCATCTCTTCTGATCAAATCACTGCCGCTGGATGTACTGAAATGGATCGTTGTATGTGTAACGGTATATACATCCACTGTCATGCTGCGTGCCGGGTTTTCAAAGGTAACGGAGCATACAGCAGCTGCAAAAGCTGAAGCAGTGGAAATCGTAGATTAAAATTGTAAGAGGTTCACTTCCATGTGACCTCTTTTTTCTGTTGTGCTCTTTGAACAAGCATGACAGCCGTATTGTCAGGTTCTTTTTTACTCAGGGTATACGATAGAAGGAGAATTTAAATTCTGTTATAAGAATAAACGTGTGTAGTGCTTCTTTTTTTTAATGCAGGTATGATTGAGAAAGTAGCATGATGTGGCAGTTCATCCTTTTTATATTCTTTCATTATCCGGATTTTGCAATATTGATATTAGTGACTGGGAAGCCGGGGCTTCTTATAGTATAATAGAAATGAAAACAAGGAGTAGAAAGCATGATAAAACATATTGTATTTGATATAGGAAATGTATTGATGACCTTTGCACCGGAGACCTATTTTATCCGGTGGTTTCAAAGTGAAGAAAAGACACACCGTGTCTGTAGCCGTATTTTTACACATGAAGCATGGGAGAAGTATGATCAGGGAATCTGGATGCTGGAGGATCTGTATGCGGTATATCACGATGCATATCCGGATATGGTTGAGGATACGGATATCGTATTACAGAACTGGCTGCAGCTGATGCAGCCGATGCAGGAAAGCATAGCCTTTATGAAACAGATGAAGAATGCCGGTTATGGAATTTATATTCTTTCCAATATCAGTCAGGATTCTGCGGATTATTTGAAGGAAACCCAGCAGTTCTTTCCACTGGCGGACGGTGCGGTATTGTCCTATGAGGAGAAAACCAACAAACCGGATCCCTATATTTTTGAAGTGCTGCTTGAGCGCTATGAGCTCAACGCCGAGGAGCTTCTTTATCTGGATGATAATGTGGAAAATATCAGGCAGGCAGAGAAGATGGGAATACAGGGAATCTTATTTACAGATGAGGGCTGTATCGCGAAGGCGCAGAAGCTGTTGAAAGAGGAATGTCATGTTAAAGATTAAGCAGATGGTAAGCGGTGTTATCACCGGTATGGATGAGGCGCATAACGGACTGCTGCGTATAGGAAAGGATATCGTACTTGTGCGCCATGTGTTGAAGCAGGAGGAGGTCCGTGTCCGAATTGTCAGGCGTATTGCAAAGGGGTATATCGGTGAGGTTGTAGAAATTAAAAGGGCATCTCCTTTCCGTATACCGGTGAAGTGTCCGATTTATGAGCACTGCGGAAGCTGTCAGCTGCTACATATGAATGCGCAGGGACAGCGTGTATTTAAGAACCAAAGTATGCAAGCCCTGTGTGACAGGGCGAAGGGAATGAAATTACAGACGGAGGATATTGTCATGATGGAGGAGCCATGGCAGTATCGCAATAAGATGATTATCGGATTTCAAAAGGACAGGCAGCGTCAAATACAGGCGGGGTTTTATGAGGAATTCTCTCATCGTATAATCCCCTATAAACGCTGTCCTCTGCATCCTGAGGTGTGTGACAGCATAATTGCAGGCATTGTGGAGCTGATGGGAAAGCTCCACATCGAACCGTATAATGAGGATCAGCGCAAAGGGCTTATCCGGCATGTAGTCGTGCGGTATGGTGCGGTAAGCAAACAGATCATGATCGTTCTTGTATTGAATTCCAATGTGTTTCCGGCAAGGAGGAATTTTATACAGGAGCTAAGAAAACGATTTCCTCAAATTACAACAATTGTGCAGAATGTGAATACCAGAAAAACAAGCGTGGTGTTAGGGGATGAGGAGCGTGTACTGTATGGTCCCGGGTATATCGAGGATGTTTTGTGCGGTATGACCTTCCGGATATCTGCAAAGTCCTTCTATCAGATCAATCATGAACAGACAGAGGTTCTTTATCAGAAGGCGGTGGAGCTGCTGGAGCTAAGTGGTAAGGAAACGGTGCTGGATGCATATTGTGGGATCGGGACGATTGGGATGTATGTATCACGCTTCGTGAAGCAGGTGATCGGTGTGGAAATCAACCGTGATGCGGTGGAGGATGCCAAAATCAATGCGAAGATCAATCAGATATCCAATATCCGTTTTGTTTGTGAGGATGCTGGGCGCTATATGACAAGGCTTGCGGCTGAGAAGAAGCGGCTGGATGTCGTGATTATGGATCCTCCCAGAAGTGGAAGCAGTGAGGAATTCATTAAGAGTCTGGTACGGATGAAGCCGAAACAGGTATTGTATATCTCATGTAATCCGCAGACGCAGATTCGCGATTTGCAGATGTTTGAGCGTATGGGATATCGGGTACAGGGCAAGCTGGTTCCGGTGGATATGTTCCCGCATACGGTTCATGTGGAGACGGTCTGTTTGCTGTCAAGAAAAGATAAATAATGGCTGAAAAGGGGCGTATTTCCGGGCTTTTTGCGAGGGTAGTATCAAGCTCGGTTTTCTTGTATGGAAACATATCTACTTTTCGGTCTGATTAAAGAAAAAGTGGATGACCGAAAAAATGCGGTAGGGTTTAGGCTGTGAATTAGATGTCATAGGTTGTGGCACTGGAATTGTTATCAGAGCCGACCGCAGTTCAGCCCACTCGATACTAAGAGGCAGACTTGGCAGTGGAATAGATGACAGGAGGTGTCAGGACATGGATGACAGAAATTACGACGAAATTGTATCGGAACAAAATGAAAAATTAAGAATACAGAGAAATTATTATAGAAGACTCCATGTCGATGATCTCTGCATTCTTAATGCAGAGGAGTACTATGAGAGCCTTAAAGATTGGAGTACGTTTACAGAACCAAGAGATACGAGCGAACGTGATGCTGAGAAAGATTCAAAGGTAACATTCTGGCTGAAATGTAAATCAATCTTCTCAGATAAGGCAAAAAGAGAATTAGAAGAGAAACGCAAAAAAGCGAAGGTGTTGCAACAAGAATATGAGCAGTATCATCAAAAAAGAGTTAACAGAATGCGTGCTCAATTTGAGGAACAACAGAGGAAGAATCATGAGTCAGTGGATGAAATGAAATCCATGTATGCTAAACGTGACAAAAAGCAAATTATCACCTTCTTTAATGCAGTTTTAGTGAACGATAATTTTACGCTTGATATTTTATATAGACAGGAAAGATATGACTCAGCCAGTATGATTTCTGAGTATGATGAAAAAACAAAAACCCTTTCGTACAGATACAGAATACCAAATTCGGATGAGATTTGTGTGATAGATAGATTTGTATACGATGAGGAAAGTGGAGAGGTTATAGCCAAAGAATTAGATAAAACCCACGCAAAAAGAGTAAGGATACATTTACTCCAGACGATCTTATTGCGCTCAGCAGCAAGGATTATTTGTTCAGATGAGTCGAAAAACATTGAATTTATTAATCTTACAGGCTTTCTACGTTATTACGATAGGGCATATGGAAATAATCGAGAGATAAATGTAGTGAAGTTAAATATTAGCCGAGAAATGATACTTCAGATAAATCTAGAGCGAGCTAATGTATCAGAGTTGTTCGAAAGAGTGTTGAAAGGAAAATTCAAGACATCGGCGGGACTGTATGATAAAGAGCCGTTTGGTTTGACTGAAATTAAGTAAGATAGGTCGAGAATTTTATTTATGGAGAGTATTGAGATGCCTAGAACCAGTAAGAATAAATTTGAAATAATAAATGATGAAATTCATATAAGCAAAGAGGGATGGCCGCTGATTGGCCTCACAACCTACAGAGAAGACTACTATGAGGAATTAACATCGAAGACTTGGACTTTAACAAAAGCAAACAGCGAAACGGATGACAAGGGTTATTTATCAAATGGAACGCTTGGGTTATTGCATCGCTATATAGTTGCAAAGTGGTATGGACAGGATGTCTTGGATACTATGACACAAAAAGGGTTTGTAGTAGACCATTTGAATAACAATCATACTGACTGCAGAATATCCAATTTGGAATTTTTGAAAAAAGCATATAATACTGCTAAAGGCCAAGCGTTTGATGTTGATTCAAAAATGATGGAACATCACATAGCTGTTAATATTTTTAAGGATTTTTCCACAGGTTGTTATCAAATTACGATTGGCTGCAATGATGATATCGTTGGTGAAACTAAGGATGGAAAAAAATATCACATTACAGCAATCATGCTTTTATACGATTGTGATTACTCTGTTGTAGTAAATGATGCAGAGAATATCCTTCGTGTATATGAAACCGAAGGACGGATTGCTGTAACGAAGACATACGCCTGCGATGTTAAGGTTAGAAAAGCAATAGATATTCAATTGACTGAAGAAGAGAAGAATGGAGCCGTTGTAATTAGAGATGGAATTCCATACCTAATACTTGGAACGGGTAATACATTTTTGAATTCAGTGCATTTTGAGAAAGGCTGGCAACCACCTGAAAAGAAATAAATAAGGCTCCTCATCACCGGAAATTATCCAGTGGTGAGGAGCCTTCGTGCGTCTATGGGATTTATGCATTCACATCGATATTAACACCGGATTTCAATTCGACGGTGATGCGGTCATCCCAGATGGTGATCTGCTTGATCCAGCGTCGCACCAGCGATTCGTCAAATTCGGTGAGGTGGGTAGTCTGCTGTGCAATATAATCCTGCAGGTCATTGATCCGCTTTATCTGTTCGTCTCTTGCAGCAGTGTCGACGGTGGTCTTCTGGCGGAGTTCTCGAAGCTTGAATATTTCATCGGCAATTTCGTCATAGGCTTCTTTGCTCTGGGCTTTCTGGATGAGCTCCTGCTGCAAGGCCATCAGCTTCTCATCGATGTTTTCAACGGAGGTTGCCTGCGAAGCTCGAATGACTGAAGCAATGTTTAGCTGTAGCTGTGCCTGATAGCTACTTTTGTCTCCGAGCATCTGGTTGATTGCCTTGACGACAGCATCCTGAAGGACCAGCTCATTAATAGTTCTCGCATGGCATTCCAATCCGGTGGATTCCAGCCTGCTGATGCATCGCCAGACAATAGATTTAACTCCACGATTGTTCCAGTGGAGCCTTCGGAACATTTCGCCGCATTCACCGCAGATGACAATTTGTGAGAAGCAGTGGTTGCAGCTGTAGCTTCGTTTCTTGCCGTTGGCACTGGTTTTCACTACTCGTCTGCGGACCAGTTCTTCTTGAACCTGTAAGTAGATGTCTTTCGGAATAATAGCTTCGTGGTTACCTTCTACATAGTATTGAGGCACAAGACCGTTGTTCTTGACTCTGGTTTTGTTTAGGAAGTCTGTTGTGTAGGTTTTCTGGAGCAGGGCATCGCCGATGTATTTCTCATTGCGCAGGATCTTGTTGATGGTGCTTGTGTGCCACCTTTTTCCTCCGGCACCGGTAAGGATACCGTCACGTTCCAGCCCGGCGGCAATCTTATCCATGCTGAGTCCTTCTAAATACTCTCGATAAATGCGCTTTACGATTTCTGCCTGTTCTGGATCGATGATGAGGTTGCCGTCCGCGTCCTTCGTGTATCCAAGAAAACGATTGTGGTTGATTTGTACCTTGCCTTGCTGGTAGCGGTATTGCAATCCCAACTTCACGTTCTGGCTTAAGGATTGCGATTCTTGCTGGGCTAGAGAAGCCATGATGGTGATAAGAACTTCGCCCTTAGCATCTATCGTGTTGATGGACTCTTTTTCAAACAGAACCGGTATGTTCATGTCTTTGAGCTGCCTTATGTATTTTAGGCAGTCCAGTGTGTTTCTGGCAAATCGGCTGATGGATTTGGTAATAATCATATCAATGTTACCAGCCTTACAGTCATCAATCATGTGATTGAATTCTTCACGTTTTTTTGTGTTCGTGCCGGAGATACCGTCATCGGCATAAATACCGGCAAATTCCCAATCAGGATTTTTTTGAATATATTCTGTATAGTGTTCTACCTGAGCTTCGTAGCTGGTAGCCTGCTCATCGCTGTCGGTACTGACACGACAGTATGCTGCGACTCGGAGCTTTGGTTTTTCTTCTTCCTGCTTACGAGCGTTGTTTCCAACTTGTCGCCTTGCAGGAATCAACATTATATTTCCCATTATTGACTCTCGCTTTCTATGAGGCTGTACAGATATTCTGCCTGTTTCATAGGATTGTCATGCAGGGCAGCAACCTCACCCATATGGAAATGTGTAGGTATCTGTAGCTTCCTCATCTGTGTTTGCTTATTATTTCGTCCGAGTTTTGTGGCTCGGCGTTTACGTTCTTCTTGTGCTTTCTGGTAGGTTTCCTTATCAATGATGGCAGGGTAGAAACTGTCGCCAAGATAATGGACAGTTCCCATCAATCGCTTTGCTGTTCCGTGATAGGTTGGTATCCCAGCTTCCGCAGCAGCCTTTGATAATGACATGCCACTCAGATAATTTTTATAAAGCTGTCGGAGTTTTGCGGCAGCAGATTCGTCTATGATTGCGATGCCATTTTCAATCCGATAGCCAAAGGGTGTATGGCCAATCTAATCATCAATCCTTTCTGTGAATGTTAGACCACATTTCATTACAAACTTGATTTCATTTCTACCGGTAATTTCAATGTGATCTGCGTAACTTTCAAAAAGCTCCTCACTGTAGGTGGTAAGCATATCTGCATGAGATACAAAGTGGAGCAATAGATTTGTCTCCGTAACCTTTGCTGAATCACCAGTCATACAGATAGTGATTGCTTCAATATCAGAGCGGTAAGACTCTGCCTGTAGTAGGAGCGCATTCGTTTCCTGATTATATAAAATTTGATCGATGTAGCCCTGCGCCATCAGTTTTGTGAGCGTTTCACGCTGTTCACTGTTCTGGTCGAGAAGTAGCTCCAAATGCTGAATTCGCTGGAGTGCTTCGTCACCAGAGGAATTCTCAAGTGCTTTCAGATATGGAACAAGTACTAAGCGATGCCCGTAGATAAGCTTATTCAGCATCGTTACAAATGCAGCTTTTATATCATTGTCTCTTACATACTTCATACGGCAGGTGGACTTATCCTTCAAATGGGTGTTGCAGGCCCATGCGACATACTTGTAAGTAGTGCAGGTATGAATCCTTCGCTTAAAGGTGTCACCACATTCTCCGCAGATTATCTTTCCTGAAAAAGCATATCGCTTTTGGTATTTGTCACTACCTTTTTTGACACCTTTCTCAAGGGCACGCTGTGATACCAGCGCATTTGCCGCATCAAAGTCTGCGTGGCTGATAATTGCTTCATGATGATCCTGTGCCATATACTGATCAACCTCACCATAATTTGTGTGGCGGTTGAAGTTTTCATCCGTGTATGTTTTTTGAAAGATGACATCACCCGTATATTTTTCATTGGCGAGAATGCCTCGAATAGTGCTCGAAGTCCAGTTTGTATTTTTCTTGGATGGAATCTTTTCAGCATTTAGTTCATCTGCAATAGCATTTGTACTTTTTCCGGAGAGAATATCTGCAAATATTCTTTTCACAACCGCTGCTTGCGCTGGATTAATGATCATATTCTCACCATCCCAATCATAGCCGTAAGGAGTATAGCTGAGCTTAAAGGTTCCGTTCTGGAAGCGGCGCTTAATGGACCACTTGGAATTTTCTGAAATAGAAGCGGATTCGCCTTCAGCCATACTACTGAGGATGGCAAGGAAAAGCTCGCTTTCCATTGAACCGGTGTTTATATTTTCTTTCTCAAAGAAGATAGGGATGTTCAAGCTCTGGAGCTTGCGGACCAGAGCTAAGCAGTCGGTTGTATTTCGAGAAAAACGGCTGATGGATTTTGTGATAACAAAGTCAATTTTTCTTGCCTCACAGTCAGCTATCAGACGAAGTAACTCTGGACGTTTTTCTGCTTTGGTTCCAGTGATACCTTCATCGAAGTAGAGACCGGCGAACTTCCAATCCTCACGAGAATTGATGTATCGCTCATAATGAGTTTTTTGTGCCTCTAGACTTTCCAGCTGAGCGTCACTTTCTGTCGAAACACGGCAGTAGGCCGCAACTCGGAGCTCCTTATTTACGGTGCTATTATTCTGTACACCATCGATTTTAGTTATCTTTTTCACGGTAGTTCACCTCCCTTCGTTAGTGTCACATATTAGCTCTGAATCCCTTATATATCAAGGAATTTTAGGCATAATCTCAACCCAAAACGGGGAGAATGTTTCACGGTTTATTTCAGTTAATTTGTTGAATTCTGACAAGGAAATAAGTCCAAGCTCTAGCATATTTTTAGCGATCTTCTGCGCCTGAAAGAAGTTATAATCTTGTTCGATATCGGGCTGCTGGATCGGCTTTGGAGTAGCAGAAGTCGGAATTGATGTTGAGATGTTTTCTTGCATAGTTGCCTCCAATCTGAGGA
>OATU01001559.1_pt1 | contig 13241 bp, 9 predicted proteins | sample 1516711 | NCBI WGS metagenome assembly OATU01 (sample SAMEA2579971, study PRJEB22360) | human gut metagenome | biome: human gut; feature: human-associated habitat; material: faeces | place: Denmark | collected 2008/2010 | reverse complement strand
GTAGAGAGGGCAAGGCTGATATTGGTTATACTGGCGATCATACAGGGGATAATATTTCCTCAAAAAATGCAAATTACTGCGAATTGACAGGTCTCTATTGGGCTTGGAAAAACCTTGATGCAGACTATATCGGTCTCGTCCATTATAGACGTTACTTTACGCGCAAAGAGGTTCGTTCCGTAGAGGATAAAAAGAACCAAATTCTTACAGGAGCGGAATGGGAGAAACTACTTTCAGAGTATCCTGTAGTCGTAGCGGACAAGCGTAAATATTATATTGAATCTAACCGCTCCCACTATAATAATGCGCATCATAGCGACGGACTTGATGCGGCAGAGCAAATCATCGCTGAAAAATATCCTGAATATAGTGCTGCTTTCACAAAGGTTTGTAATCGCACTTGGGCGCATATGTTCAATATGTTCGTCATGCGACGCGACCTATTTGATCAATACTGTGAATGGATGTTCTCCATCTTGGAGGAAATTGAACATCGCGTTGATATTTCCGATTATGATACATATGAAGCGCGCATCTATGGTTTCGTAAGTGAAATCTTGCTCGACGTATGGCTTGAAGCCAATAACATCAACTATAAGGAACAAAATGTATCATTTATGGAGCCACAAAACTGGATTAAAAAAGGTGGATTATTCTTAAAAAGAAAATTCTTTAAATAATAGACCTATTTATATTATGGAGAAATTTTTTGATGCGAGAAATTGGTTTTTCGGAGATTAAGCGTGTCGCTTTAGATATTTTAAAAGATGTGGCACATTTTTGTGATACACATGATATTCGATATGTATTAGCCTATGGAACGATGTTGGGGGCTGTTAGACATAAAGGCTTTATTCCATGGGATGATGATATTGATATTATGATGCCACGGGATGATTATAATCGTTTTATTAAGCTATATAATGACCATAATCCAAGATATCAAGTATATTCTATTGAAAACGATGATAGTTATACCTATACAATGGCAAAGGTATTCGATCAAGAAACAGTTATGATTGATAATACATTGTGGCGTAATTTTGATAAAGCAGGTGTATTTATAGATATTTTCCCAATTGATGGGTTACCGGATGAAACACAGGCACAACAAAAAATATTTAGACATCAACAATTTTTAAACTTGCTATTCCATGGGTCTTCTATGAAGTTTACATTCAGCAATCGTTATGTAGACTCTAAAGGTAGCTTTGCAAAGTTAAAAGGTTATGTTCGTACATTCTTAAAATTTGGTGCTATTAGTTTAATGCATTTTTTACCAACTACAAGTTTAATCAAAAAGATTAATCAAGATGCTCAACACTATTCATTTTCCAATTCGAAATACATAAGCGTTCTCGTCGATTGTGCAAGTGGTAATAAACGAGAAGTATACGAAAAAACTTTGTTTGATAATAGAAGTTTATATCCTTTTGAGGATACTGAGTTTTGGGGGCTTACAGATAGCGATTTCTATTTAAGTCATTTGTACAATAATTATATGGAAGCACCACCTGAAGATCGCCAGGTACCGCATCATAACTATAGTGTGTATTGGAAACAATAAGAGGGGATAATATTATGAAACTATTTACAGTAGGACCAACTCAAATGAGACAGGAAATTCTTGATGTAAGACATCAACAAGTTCCTTATTTTAGAACAACAGAATTTTCTGAAGTTATGTTAGATTCAGATAGACTACTTAAAAAATTTATGAATGCACCAGAAAGCTATAAATCCATCTATTTAACAGCTTCTGGTACGGGTGCATTAGAAGCTACTATTATGAATTGTATGAATGAAACTGACCATGTACTAGTTATTAATGGTGGTACTTTTGGTCAACGTTTCGTCGATTTATGCGAACTCCATGAGATTTCTCATACTGTGATTAAATTAGAAGATGGCGAGGCGTTGACTGCTAAACACTTTGATGCAGTAGAAGAACAATCATTTACCTTTGTTATTGCTAATATTGATGAAACTTCTACAGCACAGCTATATGATATTAATTTATTAAGTAGCTTTGCTAAAAAGAAACAAGCGTACTTAGTGATTGATGCAATTAGTTCGTTCTTAATCGATCATTATGATATGGCTGGTAATAATATTGATGTTACTATTTTGAGTTCCCAAAAAGGTCTTTGTATTGCACCAGGTATATCCCCTATTGTAATTAGTGATAGATTATATGAAGAACGTGTAAAAAATAATCATATTAAGAATCTTTACTTTGATTTCAACCAATATGTAAAAAACTTTACAAGAGGTCAAACACCATTCACACCTGCTGTTGGGGTATGTTTAGAAATGAATAAAGCATTACATCTGATTGAAGAGGAAGGTTTTGAAAACTATTTAGCTCGTATTGATAGTGTGGCGAAAGATTTCAGAAATAGAATTAAAGAATTACCGGTATCTCTTCCTACTTTTACTATCAGTAATGCGGTTACACCTATTCGTTTTGAACAACCAATTGCTAAAGATGTATTTACAATTTTGAAGGACAATTATGATATTTTTGTAAATCCTACGGGTGGGGTCAATGAAGACTTTGTACTACGCGTTGCTCATATTGGTGATACAACCATTGAGGATAATAAAATGCTCGTAGAAATAATGAAATCAGTCATTAAAGAGATTACAGGTAAATAATATGGTAAAAGTGATAACATATGGAACATATGATTTGTTTCATGAGGGACATTACAATCTATTAAAAAATGCAAAAGCATTAGGTGATTATCTTATTGTTGGGGTTACATCCGACTATTTTGATAAATCTAGAGGCAAATTTAATGTTCGTGATTCTTTAATGACGCGCATAGATAATGTGCGTGCTACAGGTTTTGCAGATGAAATCGTAGTAGAAGAATATTTTGGCCAAAAAATAGATGATATCAAACGTTTTAATGTAGATATATTTACTGTTGGATCTGATTGGGAAGGCTATTTTGATTATTTAAATGAGTATTGTAAGGTAGTTTACCTACCAAGAACACAAGGTATTTCTAGTACTCAAATCAGAAATTCCGAGAATGTTAGATTAGGTATTATTGGTAATGAAGTTATTTTGGACAGATTTTTAGATGAGTCTAAGTTTGTTAGTGGTATTGATATTATAGGTGGGTACACAGAGGCAGATGAGACTGATACTATCTATAAATCATATCAGTTTAATGATTTAGAGCAATTTTGTTCATCTGAAAAGTTACTAGATGAGGTAGATGCGGTATATATTAACATGCCTTTATCTAAACGTGGTGCGTATATTGAAAAAGCACTACAAGCTAGAAAACATGTATTAACAGAATTTCCATTTAGTAGTGACCTTGATGAAACATTACACTTGATGGAGTTGGCGAAATCTTCCAACTTAGTATTAATGGAAGGCTTAAAAACAGCGTATAGCCCTGCTTTTAATAAGTTAATTGCCATGGCTCGTAGTGGAAAAATTGGTAAAATCTTTAATGTAGAGGCTAATTTTACACAAGTTTTGGGTGATGATTTGGCTAATCAAGTTAGAATAGCGGGTGGTAGTATTTTATCTTTAGCATCCTATCCGCTATTGGCTATCTTTAAACTCTTAGGCTTTAATTATAACCGCGTTGATTTTATAAGCCATAAGGTTGATGATGTCGATATTTTATCGAAAATTAATTTCCTTTATGATGATGCGATGGCTTCTGCTACAGTGGCTATCAATGCTAAAGCTGAGGGTGATTTAGTCATATCTGGCTCTAAAGGATATATCTATGTACCTGCACCTTGGTGGAAAACAGAATTCTTTGAAATGCGTTTTGAAGATGTAAATTTGAATCAAAAGTACTTCTATAAATTTGAAGGTGAAGGCTTACGATATGGAATTGTTGAGTTCTTGAAATGTATTAGAGAGGATTCTGAAAGCTTCTTGATGAGCCATCAAGATATGATTGAAGAGGTACGCGTCCTCGATAAGTTTGTATCTGATACCGATGTTACTGTAATTTAGTATGGGATTTGATGAGTATGCAACAATTATCTTTACGAGAAGTTCAGCTAGAAGAGTTAAATCTTCTCAAGGATTTTGACCAATTTTGCAAAAAATATAATTTAAAATATAGTTTATGTTATGGCACATTAATAGGTGCAGCTCGACATAAAGGGTTTATACCTTGGGATGATGATATTGATGTTTGCATGCCAAGACTTGATTATGAACGATTATTAACGTTAAAAGAGCATTATGATCATGATGGATTAGAGTTAATCGCAAATCCTATCAATCATAGCTTAGATGCAACCTATGCAGCTATCATCAATAAAAATATTCCTTGTGAAAATACATATTCTAATACATTACGTAGCAAGTATTTATGGATAGATATTTTTCCTGTTGATGGATTTAGTGAAGATATGTCCATTATGAAAGAGATTTATGATAAATCGATTTTTTATCAAAAAATACTTACATTAGCTAGCGCTAAACTGTTTAAGGGGAAATCTCTTATTCATGCTTTAGGTAAATTAGTTATTGTTCCATTGTGTCGTTTATTTGGTAAACAACGTTGTATCGATATCATGGATCGTTTGGCTAAATCTTATGACTATACTAAATCAGAGTATGTTGGTGTAATTGCCTGGGGTGAAGGTGTAAAGGAACGATTGCCTAAACAGGATTTTGAGAAGATGACTACCATTGAATTTGAAGATCAATCATTCTCTGTTATGTCTTGTTGGAGAGAATACCTGGACAATATGTATGATGATTATATGCAGATGCCTCCTGAGGATCAACGCTGTGGACATAATATTGTTGCTTATAAGATAAATCGAAAGGATTAAGTATATGGAGCCATTAATTTCTATTATTGTTCCTATTTATAATGTTGAACAGTATGTTGATAAATGTATTCAATCAATACTTAATCAAACCTATCAAAATTTAGAAATTATTTTAGTCGATGATGGAGCAACCGATTGTAGCGGTTCTATTGCCGATTCTTATGCAGCGAAGGATAAACGCATAAAGGTCTTTCATAAGGAAAATGGCGGGCTTTCCGATGCTCGTAATTATGGTTTAGATCATGTTACAGGAGACTATATTTTATTCGTTGATAGTGATGATTTTATAGAAAATACAATGTGTGAAAGATTGCTTACTGTAGCGAATAGTACCAATGCTGATATGGTATCTTGTAATTACTATATCTACAGAGAAGCTGATGATATTAGTATACATACTATGTCTGTTCAAGATGATAAACGAACTTTCACAGGCATGGATATGTTGAGATATTATCTATTAAAAACTGAACCATTCGATCTCAATGTAGTATGGAATAAACTTTTTAAATCTGAGTTATTCAATGGGACAGTATTAGTTCGTTTTCCAAAGGGGAGAGTTCAAGAGGATAATTTTACTATTTTCAGGCTATTTTTAAATGCTAATACTATAGTAACAGTAAATGAACCCCTTTATTATTATGTACAACGCGCTGGTAGTATAATGGCTAATTTCAGTAGACGTTTTATGACAGATACAGTAGAGTCCCATATATATATGAGTGATTATCTTATGAATCACTGTAGTAGTGTAGAGAACGAGCTGCAATTGTATCTATTAAATTCCTATGTGGAATTATCTCGTAGAGTCTGTGCAAATAAATGTAAGACAGAGTATAAAGATTTACTCACACAATATAAACACTATGTATTAGATCATACGGCTGATACCAGTCATAATCCATTGTGGAAGTGCAAACAATATATAAAGAGGTTATTGGTTAAATTGTATTATTAACTATGAATCATAACCATATTTGTACGGTTGTATATTACATATAATTAAAACCCATAGAGATTATCTTTATGTTTTATTGATAATACTATGGGGTTTTCTCTAATTATAAAAGTATAATTAGTAAGAATTGATATATATTAATGTTAGAGGATGGGTAATGTGAGGAAGAGTTACTCCGTATTAATAGAGAATATATTTTCTCTTCTAACCTTGCGCGCTTTAGAATATGTACTCGCATTTATCTTAGTACCATATTTGATTCGCGTCTTAGGACCATTGCATTTTGGGATGATTGCCTTTATGCAAGGTATTATGGAATATTTTCGAATCTTCGTTGATTTTGGATACTCCTTAACGGCGCCAAAGGCAATAGCACAAGCTGAAGAACAGAAAATAGGATTTCTGTTTGCCAAATATTTTTATGGAAAAGTATGTATATTAATATTTGTTACTCTGGTATTTTTTGCTGTTTATAATCTGCAACGCATATTACTAGGAAATACGATCGACATATTATTATTTCAGGTTATGTACTGTGGAATTATAGGTAATGTTTTATTTCCTGTATGGTTTTTTCAAGGTATACAGAAAATGCGATATATTACCATCTTGAATATGAGTGGTCGTATCTGTACAATGCTTGGCATATTTTTACTTGTAAAATCTCCAGATGATTATATACTAGCTGCATTCTTACAAGCTTGTACGCCTTTAATTGCGGGTATTTTTTCAATAGTTTGGTTAAGAAAACACTATACAGGATTGTTTAAATGGCCAACTATAGGTGAAATTATTAATTCTTATAAAGAAGGCTGGTCTATATTTGTATCCTCCTTAGCGGTTAACTTATATACTGCAACTAATATAGTTGTATTAGGGATGCTTACGAATAATGTTATCGTTGGTTACTATAGTGCTGCTGATAAATTAATTACCTGTGTTCGTAGAGGTATATATGCTGTAAGTGATGCAATATATCCGTTTATAAGTAAGATGATGAAGGATGATATTTCTAAGGGGTTACAATTTATAAAGAAACAAATATTCTTGTATTTGGTTGTTGGTCTTATTAGCTGTACGTCTCTATTTTTCTTCTCAGATACTATAGTCAAGCTATTGTTCGGAGCGGATTATAATTTAACTGTTGATGTATTACGAATCTTGTCATTTGTTCCATTAGCTGTTGCTATTAGTACTGTATTTGGTGAAGAAACGATGTTACCCCTTAATATGAATAGTGCTTATAGCCGGACTTTAGTATTGGCAGCATTCTTCAGCCTGTTATCTATATTCCCATTGTGTTATTTGTGGGGGGCTAAAGGGGTAGCAATGACAATGTTATTAACAGAATTTTTAATTATGATTATTATGGGAGGCTTATTAAGGAAGCAACTCTTCCAGTAGGTATTAAACAGTTTGAGAGGTTTGTTTTAATATGATTAGTACAGCATATTATAAAATTCAAGAGCTATTGCTTTGTGCAATGATAATTTCATTACCACTGATGCGGATACCAGATCGGTACACCTTATTTTCCATGGGAAATAATCTGTCAATGGTATTTATGTTCTTTTCCATTTTGTTATTTATTGTATATAGCATATGGAAAAAGAAGACAGAGGTTCCATTTAAACCGTATTTTGCTATTTCTATCGTTTGGATTGTTTTTTGTACTATATTAGGGGTATTCTCTTTTCCTTTTTATGATACTGTTATCTATACGTACCTAATTAATACATCTGTTGTCCAAAAACTATATGCTCTATTCCCCTCATTTGTAGGTAATGAATTTATTCTACAAGTAAAGTTGATGGTATCTTTAGTTTGGTATTTATTTAGAAACTTTATATTCCCACTAATGGGGTTATTCTTAATTATTTTTAATCTATATAAGGATGATTGTAAAAAAGGTCTCGATACAATTGTTAATGCTGCAAGAATATTGACAATTCTATGTATAGCCTACTCTGTTATAGAGGTTTCTTGGTTATGGAGTGGTTCAGATTATTTAGCTAGTATATTAGTAACTATTAATAATAGCTTATATGATCCTGTTGTACAAAGTGGGTGGTGGCCTCCGGAATTATGGGCAGGTCAACTTAGAAGCCTTGCATTAGAACCATCTTATTTTAGTATGATCGCTGTATTTTTAGCTCCATTATTAGGTATTCATTATGTGAATGCTAAAAATAAACTTGATCTTGTATTAGCATTTTTCTTGGTTTCCATGATTTTCTTAACTAAGGCTCGCACAGGTGTTGTTGTTTATCTATTCGAACTGGTTGCATTTATCGTATTAAGTCTAATCTTTAGATACAAATCTTGGTGGAAGTTGTGTCTATTTACAATTGGTCTCAGTGTTCTTAGTTATTCTTTTGCCATTGTTGGTGATTCTGTAGTAAGTCCTATGATTAAGACAAGTATTTCTCAAACGACTGCTGTCGAAGAAGCACCTAAGGATATATCTGTAGAAAAAGCGTTAGATAAATATATTGATAGCAATGTTAAGTCGGTTAGCAAGACTAGTTCTAGATCTAATTCAGCTAGATTTGGTAATACAGTTGCGATGTTTAACGTTGGACTAGACCATTTAGCATTTGGCGTTGGTAGAGGTTTGCACTCAAGCTATATGGTTGATAAATTTCCTGATTTTGCTAAAGATAGTGGCGAAGTTAAACGTTGGACAGAAGACGTATTACAAAAAGGCTTTCTAGCATTTGAATATCCAGTGCTTAATGAATTTGCGGCTATATTGGCATGGTTTGGGTTGATAGGTGAAATTTTGTTTATTACTCCAATTATATATATATTGTACAAATCATATAAGATTAAAAAGTATATTAATAATCCTACATTAGTCTATCTATTAGTAGCATTCTTTGGGCAAATTGCATGCTTTATGAGTAATGAATTTATATTGGCTTATCCAATTCTTGTAGGGATTTTGATTTGTTATATTAAATTTTATGAGCATAGTGATGTATAAATAGTATGATAAAAGTCGTTGATCATTTTTTTATATTAGCAAATTATGGATGGAAGTATTAAAGTATAGTTTCATTTATTTTAGTTTTGATTACTTGTTATGTATGGAAACGATTTTTTAGTGATATAACAAAAAAATGGATGGATAATATTCTAAATAAAGTACAGAATATATACTGTAACTAATATTTAAAATATATCGAATAAATTTGATATTCTGTTTATGGCTTTTCTATCTCATAATTGGTTATAATCTATACAGTAATATTATGGAATGAATATATTGGGAGTTTTCATTACTGGGGATAAATTAGTTAATATATAGGTTTGGGAGAATTTAGCTATGAGAAAATATGTACTTTCAGTTGATAAGAATAGGCCGATAGAGCTTGAAATCACAAATATTTTAGATGATGACAAAACCATAGTGCGTGGTCGTCTTAATACATATCATTTGGATTATGATGTAGAGACATCTTCTGTGTTATTAGGCTTTACTTTGGAAGACGATCGAGAGACTATATATAGTATTAGATTACAAGAAGATGACTCTTTATTAAAATGTTTAGATTGTACTCCTCAGGAGATATTCTTTAACATTGTTAATTTCCTAGGTGAAGTAATACATAAGGCTAAATCTGTTGGATATACATTAGTTATGAAGTTAGACTATCAAGCTTCTAGATTACTTGTAAAGGATTTAACAAAAATCGGTGAGGAATATCGCGTATTTAATGGAGAATTAGTATATTAGGATAATTTTTAATAACTATATAGTGGAATTAAAAGAAAGTATCAACTATTGAACTGCACCTCCAAAAATTGTGTCCAATTTTTGGAGGTGCAGTTCCTTTTCTATTTATAAGTGGTATAATAATAAATAAAAAGTATTTGAATCTAAAACCGACTTGCATGATAATTTGTGTAGGTCGGTATATTTGTATCATAAAGAATTGTAGTTTTTATAGGGGGAAATATGAATTACAACTCGGATAAACCAATTGAAAATTCAGAACAAGATCTATTAGGTAGAATAACATTTTCAAAACAATTGGGAGAAGCAATAAGTAGTTATGATGGAAAAGATGGATTAGTACTAGGATTATTTGGTAAATGGGGAACAGGTAAGACATCTATTTTGAATATGGTTGTAAATGAAATTAATCATTTATCTGAAGATAAGGATAATAGCCCTATTATTGTAAATTTTTCTCCTTGGAATTATACCGATAAAGATAATCTAATAAGTCTATTTTTTAGAGTATTAAAAAATAGACTTGATATGGACAAATATGAAGGAACAAGAAAGAAAATAGGAAAAGCATTAACTGATTATTCAGATGCTTTAGATGCTTTAGCTTTTGTTCCTATGTTTGGGTCTGGTCTAGCGGCCATATTAAAGACGATAGCTAAAGCTCAAGGTGCTGAATTATCAAAAAATGTGGATATAGATACAACTAAAGAACATTTAGAGACAGTTTTAGGTGATACTAATCAAAAAATTATTGTGATTATAGATGATATTGATAGATTAACTAATACACAAATCAGAGATATTTTTCAATTAGTTAAGCAGGTTGGTAATTTCCCTAATATAATATATGTCTTATCTATGGATAGAGATGTTGTGTGTAGCGCTTTAGAAAGTGTACATAATATTAATGGTGCAGAATATTTAGAAAAAATTGTACAGATTCCATTTGAAATACCTGCACTTTTAAATTCAAGATTGCGCGAGATATTTTTAACAAATCTTATGAATACGGTTGAAACTATTTCTGAAAATCCTAAAATTGAGCAATCTTATTGGAGTGAGGTGTTTATAAATTGTATAGAACCTTATATTAATACATTAAGAGATGTAAATAGAGTTATAAATACATTTCAATTTAGATATAAAATATTACAGAAAGAAACTGCTTTCGAAGATATGGTTGCGCTTACTACTATTGAAGTTTTAGAACCTAAACTATATCAGTGGATTGGTAGAAATAAAGATTTGCTTTTGGGTACATATTCTCATAATTTTTCAGCTTTATTTAGGAATAAAGATGATTATCGTAAATCAATATGTGAGGAACTAAAAAAAATAGGTATAAATACGGATATAGGAATAAAATTTCTCGCCACTTTATTCCCTGTATTTGCAAAAGATATAGATGAACATGACTATAGATATACCGAATCGAATATAAGAGAGACGATGAGAGTAGCACAAGAAGAACGCTTCAACTCATATTTTCTATTCGATTTGGAAGAGATTCCAATTTCAAGATATATTATTAATAATTGTATCAATACATTAAACTTAGATGAGTTAATTAATGTAGTTAGTAAGATTAATGATGCTGGAAATATTGAATATTTTATAGATGAATTAAAATCATTAGTTGATAAAATACCCAATAAGCGTTTAGGATTATTATCATCTGTCATTTTGAATACATTACATAAATTTTCTCAAGATAGTCAATTTTTTATGTTATCAGCATATACTAAAGCAGAATTCCTTGTTTATGATATTATGAGTAAGATCAATGATGAAGATGAGCGATATAATTTGATTAAAAGTTTACTAGAAAATATAAATATAGAGCAACTAGGAACATTAGCTTCTTTTATTAATAGAATAGAATTATCTCATGGAAGGCTCGCAGGAAAAGAGGAACATATAGAGAAGCAACTTATTACTTTAGAGCATTTAATTGATATTGAGCGAATTTATGTCTCAAAAATTAATGAGATTACTAAATCTGAAGTAATTTTTGATATTAAAGGCTTCTATTTGGCTTTCTATTTATGGGAGTCTCTAGATAAAGATAGAGCTAGAACTTATCTGAGCAATATATTAAGAAAAGATATTAATATATTTAAATTTATATGTGCTATTGCGAATAGGTGGACATCTGAGAATAATATAGGATGGTATTTTTCATTAGATAAATTATCAACATATATTTCTACAGATATAGTTTTTGAGAAAGTTCAAGAGATTAGTAAAGAAGATTTAGATATGCTTACATTAGAAGATCAAATTAAATTGGCCTCTTTTGTTTTGACGTATGATAAATCTGAGAGCTATCGTATTAGTGAAGAAGAAGCGATGAAGCTAGTAAATGATTGGAGATATAGTGAAATTAAATAATTATCTTTACATTAAAATTAGGAGATTCATTATATGTCGAAATGCTATTTGTGTGGAATGTTGTTAAGTGAATCTAATAGGAGTTTAGAGCATATTATTCCTAATGCTATAGGGGGACATTTAAAATCTAAAGATTTAATATGTAAGAATTGTAATTCAAATACTGGTCAAAAAATAGATGCGGAGATATCAAAACAACTGAACTTTTTTGCGAATATGTTAAATATTGAACGTGATAGAGGTAAACCACAAGCGTTTAAGATAAAAGATGGAGAGACTGGTGAATTATACAGATGTTTACCTGGTGGAGTGCCAAGCCGTATAGAACCAAAAGTTATAAAAAAGAATGATCAAATTATAATTAAGGCACCTGATACAAAAATCGCCAAACAGCTTTTAAATAAGTATATAGGTCAAAATTTAAGTCTAGATATTGATCAAATCATTAATAATGCTGAAATAAGTAGAGAATATATTAATAATTGGTGTAATATTAATATATCTTTTGGTGGAGCTGATACTTTTAAGTCGATTTATAAAACGGCACTAAGTTTTTATATATATTCAGGAGGAAATCCTTATTGTATAACTACTATAAAGCAAATTATGTCTGATAAAGAGATTGTATTTAACTATGTAAAACCTTGTTATTTAGATTATGAAATTGTAAAAAAAGATAGTGAAGAAGTGTTGCATAGTATTCTTATTAAGGGGAATAAAGAAATTGGAAAACTATATTGTTATATAGAGTATTTTAATGCCTTTAAATATGCTGTTTTACTAGATAATTATTATAATGGCGATGATCTTTATTATACATATATTTTTAATGTTTTAAATCGACAAGAAATTTCGGAAGAGAAAATTGTATCAACATGGTTTTCAGATGTACACAACTTATTTAATAACTTAGAGATGTGTCAAACTTTATTTAAGGACTCCTTAAGTAATCTAATGAATATTATTAGTAATAAACAACATGATGACCATTTAAATAAATTATTATACAATGCATGGGAAAATACTATGAATATGATGGGGCTTTCACAAGGTGATGAAATTACAAAAGAAGTATATGATATTTTAATTAAAAATACTATTGATGCTGTGATGCCGTATTTAGTTCGTTTTATACCAAAAGAATAATTTGCTATATAATTTATACTTGTAAAAGGGGCTGTAACAGCCCCTTTTTATGCGTAAAATCTGTTACGACTTTCTCATGCATAGCTTGGTTAATGTGAATTTCACTGTTTTTTTGGTATAATAAGCAAGTATTCCAACGATAAAACGGAGGTAATTCTAATGCGTAAATTCTTATATATG
>OATU01001552.1_pt1 | contig 13288 bp, 28 predicted proteins | sample 1516711 | NCBI WGS metagenome assembly OATU01 (sample SAMEA2579971, study PRJEB22360) | human gut metagenome | biome: human gut; feature: human-associated habitat; material: faeces | place: Denmark | collected 2008/2010 | reverse complement strand
CCTAACCCCTCAAGATTGAGGGGAAGGGGAGCTGAATAGGCGAAGCCTATTTTTTTATCTCAACAATGAAGAAAACCGATATCTTGCAGAGTTAAGAGATGCGCTGCTGGGTGATTTAATGAGTGGGAAAATTGATTTAACAGAAGGTTTGACAAACCTCTGAGCTGACGCTCATCAGGAAACCTCTTTTATACTGGTATCGTTTTAGCATCAGAAAAGTAAGGAGGGAAGACATGATACAGAGAACATTAAGAATTCCAGAAGAACTCTACAGAGTTTTGAAAAAGGAAGCCAAAAGTAGAGGGATTGCGTGTAATGCTTTGATATTGAATATTTTGTGGAAATTCATTGAGAGGTAAGCGTTAAGTATTTTGGGAAGGAGGAAGTTTGCATGTGGCTCTTGAAATTCCATATTTCAGTTTGCGTTTTATGTTGGCTTGCAATAAAATCCATGAAAATTATTTTTCGAGACAGCTATGCCAGATACAAAAAAAGTAGTCAGAAATCGAAGAGAAGTGATCGGTTCTTCGTATACGTTTGCCCAGTATTGAATGTGATGCTTGTGTTGGGAGCGCTATTTATGGCGTTCACACCTGATGAACTTGTGGATGAAATCAATGAAGTGAGAGGAGAAGAGTAATGCTGAAAAAAATTTACAATGCACTATTTTCCGTGAAACAAGAAATTAATGATATCCGAAATAACACGGAAAATCTTTTGGAGATGGTGGATGGAGAACGGAAAGCCATCAGAAATTATGGAGAAGTACTTTTGGATCAAGGAAAGATAGTTACTGATATATTTTATGCAGACGGAGAAGAGTGCTGCCGGGAATTGAGAATTTGTCTGTCGCCACAAGAGTGGAACGACCTTGAGAAACAATTTTTTTATCAGGAGCTAAAAAGATATTTTGACAAAAAATAAGAGAAAAGAAAGGAGTTGCAAAGGAGCAACGAAGAAAGGAAGCAGGTAGCCTAAGCGAATACTTAATTCCATTGATAAATTTCCTTCTAAAATTTGCTACTCACACATATATTCGCACTTCGTTGTTCCTTTGCAGCTCCTTTAAAAGAGAACTGCATCGCCGGAGAGGAGAAAAATAAAAAAAGCCCGGCAACATAAGCTGCCGGGACATGCGCAGGGTAAAAAAGAGATGCACAAAGTTTATCGCTACTTACGATAATTCACTGCCGTAATAATGGCACAAACCATTATTACGAAAGTAAATAACGAATCATAAGAAACGTACCTTCGCAAACTCCTTTCTTAATGATTATTCCCTGCGTCCTTGATAAAATGTTACTCCTTAATAAGCTCCTTTCCGGCAAATGCCATTAGAAAATTATCTAAAGGTAACAAAGCCATTGTAGCAAGAGATGAAAGAAAAGTCCATAGAGGTAAGAAAATGGTATATGAAAAAATAGAAAAATTAGCCGAAGAAAGAGGAATACAGATAAGAACTCTTGAAAAACAGCTGGGATTTGGAAACAAGACGATAAAGGGATGGAAAAAATCCTCTCCATCATTGAAAAACATAGCAAAAGTAGCGAAGTTTTTCGGGGTAACAGTAGATTATTTTGTGGAAAGGTAAAGAGATATGGGAAGAATCGCAATATTTGCATTAACAACATTACTCTTCGCATCGGTTGGAATTTGCGTCTGGTGGGTGTGGAGCAGAGTGCACATTGCTATTAAAAGACAAGAAAGTGTCTTTGAAATAGAAAAAGAAACACATAAAAAGATTAAAGAAAAAGTAAAGGAACAGGAAGAATGAAAGCAAAAATCGTAGGAGCCATCATCGCAGTAGCGGTTGCGGCAGCAGGAGTTTACGTGGCAATGTCCGGGACTTATGTGGGGCAAGGAGAAGTAGGTGTTGTATACACTGCAAAAAGTGGGGTAAAGGAAAAGACTTTAGGTCCAGGATTCCAATTTGTAGGACCGCTGGCAAAAGTAAAAGATTATCCGGTATCTCAGCAGCAACTTGTATTAAGCAACAACGCGGCAGACTTCAACGAGAAAAAGTTGAAGAAAGATACTCATGTGGATGCCCCGGCAGATGGCGGTATGGTCGAAATGAATATGACAGTAAACTACAACTTTATGCCAGAAAGAGTGACATCACTCTATGAGAAATTTAACGGGATGGATGGAGAGGAGATCGTAGAGTCTAAAGCCAAAAACTCTATTATTGCCTACATAAAAGAGGTAACTCCAAAGTTTTCGGTAATGGATATTTACAGTACCAAAAGATCGGAAGTAGGCGCAGAAATTACAAAATATCTGAACGAAAAATTGAAAGAAGAATACGGAATTGAGGTTCAGTCTGCGCTGATTATTGATGTCCAGTTAGACGAAGAACTGCAAAAGAAAGTGCAGGCAAAGGAACAGGCGAAGCAGGATGCTGAGAAAGCAGAACTCGACAAGCAGACTGCCATTGCGCAGGGAAAAGCCAATAAAGCAAAAGCAGAGGCGGATAAAGCGGTTACAATCACAAATGCGGAAGCGGAAGCAGAATCCAACCGGATCGTGAGCCAATCCATTACGGATGAGCTGATCCGGATGAAGGAAGCAGAAGCGAGAAAAGAACACGGATGGGTAGAAGTACAAGGCGCAGACACCGTCGTGACAGAAAATAAATAAAAAATATGGCAGGCGCTGTTTGCGCTTGCCACACATGGAGGTACTTATGGCAAAAAGATTAACGCCAAAAGAGGCGGGGGAACAGATCGGATGCTCTGCGCAGTGCGTAAGGATCAAAATGCAGCGCGGAATCTGGGATTTAGGAAAGGTCATACCGCCGAATAAAAATGGGAGAAGCACATGGGAGTATTTTATTTGGCAGCATAAAATAAATGAATTTTTAGGGATTGGAGAGAAAGGAGAACAAGCATGAGTAGTATTTTAGGATTTTTTAGAAAACATGGAAAAATTGAAACATATGAGAAGAGAACAGAGCCGATGGCGGATATTATTCCGATTTCGAGGAAGAAAAAGAAAGGACTGGAAGAATTGAAGTTTATTGATATTAACCACCCAGCAAAAAAGAGCGCACGGTCGGCAAACCGGTAACGCGCCCTTATCAAATAATCCAACTCAATTATAAGGGAGAAGGAAGGGAAAGTCAAATGATAAAAGAAAAAGCAGAGAAGATTTTGCCTGCAATGGGGATCGGAATGCATTTAAAAGGCACACAGTATATTGTATACATTATGGAATTGTTTGAGGAGAGCTGGGAATGGAAAACAGTCAAGACCATGATCCTCTACGAGAAAGTGGCCATGAAATACAAAGTTACATGCGAAGCGGTGGAGCGAGCAATCAGATACGCGTTTGGCGAGGCGTTAAGCAGAGGTAACCTAAAAATGATATCCAAGTATTTGGATACCTCTGAAACCCAGAACAGAAAGCTGTTGGAAAGCCTATATATGAATCTGAGCAAATGCAAAACTCAAAAGGAGCATTTAGAAGAGACAAAGAAAGAAACAATGCAAATGCTGCGTTATGTAAAGACAGAGGCAGAAAGATTATTGGAAAATCTGGAAAAAGAAAGCCCCTACGATTTGGGAGAACCGTAGGGGCAAGCTATACAGCTTTGAATACCACCTTTAGTATAAAGTTTGTATGGCAGAATGTCAAGGAAATGAGAGGGAAGAACCTCTTTTTAAACTTGATTAGGATATTAAACTTACGGCTAAGGGAGGACAGAAAATGTACAAGAGGGATATATGGACCTTTAAGGACTCTATGGAGGTGGAAGAGAAGCACACCGGGAGATATGGAGCACCAGGACAGAAGCGGGAAAAGAAAAAGAAAGCCACTCCGGAGCAGATTAAGAAGCAGAACCAATGGATCAAGGTAAGAAAAGTAAGAAGACTGATCAAGTGGAACTTTGGGGAAGGAGACTACTGGCTGACTTTTACATATAGACCATCTGACAGACCAAAAGACATGGAGACAGCCAAAAAGGACATGTCCAACCTCCTAAACAGATTAAAGTACCACTACAAAAAGCAGGAAAAGCAGTTAAAGTGGATCCTAAAGATGGAGCAGGGAGCAAGAGGAGCCATACACGCGCATGCGATCATAAACCGGATTGACGGAGGGGATCTACTCCTCGCGAAGCAATGGAAAAAAGGAAGAGTCCACATGCAGTTGCTGTATGAGGAGGGCGGATTTAAGGATCTGGCAGAGTACATTGCAAAAAAATCAGATCCATCCCAGGGAGAGCCGTATTCCCGATCCAGGAACATGATAGAGCGTGATCCGGAAACCAAGATTTTAAAACGCAGGACATGGCAAAAGGAGATCAAGCCTCCAAAAGGCTATTACGTGGACAAGACCTCTGTTGTAGAGGGGATCAATCCAGTAACCGGATACCCATATAGATATTACACATTAATCAAGATAGGGGGGGATACGAGTGTACAAGGTAAACATATACATCGAGGCGGATAAAAAAGCACCGCAGCGATTAGAGCGGAGATACTGTTTCCTTCTGGAGTACATCCGTAAGGATGGGCGGACGGAGACGAGATTTACGCTCAGATCAGTCAGATTGACCTATAACGAGGCAGTGTTAAAGGCGACGGTTGAGGCACTAGGAAAATTAAATAAAAACTGCCAAGTTGCGATTTATACCGACAATGACTATGTAAAAAGCATGTATGAGACGGAGTTGGACAAGTGGGAGCAGAAAGACTTTAAAGCAAGAACCGGAAGAGACATCGCCAGCCGGGAAGAATGGCAGGCAATCAGCGCATACAGACGGCAGCATGTGATCAGATTTTTTGAGAGCGATCGGGAACACACCAATCAGCTTCGGGAGGAGATGAGAGCGTGGAAAATGAATTAGAGACTGCCTGGAAAGAAGCCAGATCCATATATGACGGAGCTGACAAAGGCAGATACATAGGCGAAAAGCAGGTAGGGGATACCACCTACTACTTTTATCATAATGGTCATGAGTATCTGTACGAGACAGATTACGACCAAAAACAAGAGGAAAAGAGGAGAAAGCACGATGAAGAAAGAAGAAAGGCTCAGACGAGAAGGTATGGCTTACGCGCTTAGCGTGGCCAAAGAAAAAGGAATTGAAGCACTGGAAAGCGATATGAAAGCAAGGGGAATACTGGAACTCCCTCTTGCGATGAAAAGCTATGACGGCATGAGAGAACTTTATAACATGCTTGCAACGCGGATCGTATCCACGATCAAAACAACCACTCTTTGGACGTTGTATGACAAATACGGGTGGAGAAAGAAGAGAATAGGAGACTTTGAAAAGGAATTAAACAGAGTGTGCGCGGACTGCCTGGAACTGGATCGCTTTGGAGGGAGCTATGTGAGAGTAAGCGACTATGCAGCAGAACTCAAGGAAACATGCGATGTAGACCTCAATTTTGAAATCCTAAGTCAGATTGATGAGGAAAACACCAAAGCAAGAGGACAATACATCTCTGTCGAGGCAGTCGCAGAAATCCTCCGTAATGCCGGATTGAACGAAGTAGCAGACGAAATCATCAGAAAGGTGGAGGAGAACAGATGAAAATTACAAGCATCGTAAATTTAAAAGGCGGCACCGGGAAAACAACCACTAGTGTGGCCATGATCGAACTCCTCTCCAGGAAAGAGAGGGTACTGGGGATTGACAACGATAAACAAGGAAATCTCTCCCAGGCATTTAAAAGATACACTCCAGAGCGCATGATCGGAAGCTCCGTCATGCTTTTAACCGGGAAAACCCGAGGAAACATCCTGCACACCGAAAATCCATGCATAGACATCATCCCATGCAACATCTACATGGAGAAAGCAGAAAAAGAAGTGTTACTCGGAAACGTAGCACAACATGACCGGTATCAAAAGGCACTGTCCGAGTTGGTAGGATATAAGCGCTGCATCATTGACAACCCACCGGACATCGGGATGAACGTGGTAAACGCGCTGATCGCATCAGACGAGATAATAATTCCGATCAATCTGGACAATTACTCCCTGGATGGAATGATGGAAATGATGAATCAGATCCAAAACATCACCGAGATCAACCGGAAAGCCAACCTCACCGGAATCCTGATCACAGATTTTGAAAAGACAGAGGCAGCGTTGCAAGCCGAGGAATGGCTGCGGAAAGAATATGGCAAGCGAATCTTTGACATAAAAATACGGCATTCCCGGCAGGCGAAGGATGCTACACTCTGCCAAGTACCGGTAACGCAGTATTCTTCACGGTGCGGCGCCACCCAGGATTATAAAAAGTTTGTCGAGGAGTATCTAAGGAGGGAGAGGTAATGGGATTTAATGTACTGGACACATTAAACAGCAAGAGCAGGCAGCAGGCACAGACCGGACAGTTAAGTAATTGGTACGCAAACATGACTTACGAGGAGACCAAAGCCGGAATCCGAGACGGAATCACCAAGATAAAGGAGTCTTTTGTGGAGGTTGGGTATTATCTCCGCAAAATCCAAAGGACAGAGGAGTACAAAGCGGACGGATACAAAGACATCTGGGAGTTTGCCGATCAAGAATATGGACTGCACCGCAGCACCGCCAGTCGGTGGATGAAAATGAATGAATTGTTTAGCCAGAATGGGGAAAGTCCTTACCTAAAAGAGGAGTATCAGCAGTTTGGAAAGAGCCAGTTGCAGGAAATGCTTTATCTGGAGGAGGACACCCGGAAGCAGGTCACGAAAGACATGACGGTAAGGGAGATCAGGGAACTTAGGAAAACAGAGGAAAGCATTGGAAATCCAATGCAAGAAGAGATTCCAGGACAGATGGAAATACACGATTATCCGGAAGTGATCGAAGGAGTGACTGAAGAATCATTCCGGGAGACGCAAACAATCACAGAAGAGCAGCAGGAAGAACCTCATGAGGAGATAATCGAAGCGGAATACAAAGAAGCATTCCAGGTTTTGAAGAACAAAGAAGAGCGGGAAGCATTTTTGAACGATTACCACAAGTGGCCAGTATGGTGCAGAAACACCTACACCGAAGAAACATTTTACCGATATGACCTTCCAGACGGATCTGCAATAATCGTAAAAGAATATCCTTGCACCAGTTGGAAAGGAGAAAGCGAAGGGAAAGAAAAGTATCTTTTAAAGCCGGATACAAAGCACTTTGCAGACGGAAAAACCAACACCACCGCTCTGATCGAGCATCTAAAGGAGGCCGGGAAATGTCGGAAATGATGTTCCCGAAGCCGGGGAAAAGGAAAAAGACCAAGAAGAAAACGAAATCCATCATGCACCAGAAAGATGGAACATGTTACCTGTGCTGCCTATCCGGAAACTACGGAAAGCACGCTTGCGTGCAGGAACATCACGTCTTTCCAGGGGCGGACCGGCAAAACAGCGAAGAAACCGGATTAAAGGTATACCTATGAGTGCGGCATCACACCGCAGGACCGGAGGCGGTACATAACAACAAAGAAAACGACATGATCTTAAGGAAACTCGCGCAGCAGGCTTACGAGCGTGATCACACCCGCGAGGAGTTTAGAGCAAAATTCCAGGAGGACAATTTAATCGGAGATGTGGATAACACTCCGGAACCAAAAGAAGAAAAGTGGACAGATGGATTTACTTTTCTCGACGAAGCCTTATGATCTAAGGATTTAATATATCACACAGTAACTCATCAACCTATCGGAGGAGGGGCAGATCGCCCCTCAGAAAGGAGCCAAAATGAAACGAGAAAAAGCAGTAAAGAAGGTTTTAGAAAAGGGAAAGCCCTGGCAGCGTTTAGTATTGAAGCGCTTAATGCGTGCGAGAATGGACTTTGCACTCTCCGAGGAGGAGGTAAAAGCCCAGGAAGAGCTGGAAAAGATTATAAATAGATTTATCAATAAGACGATAAAGGAGATCAACAGTGAGACTTGATATGCCACCGCACAAAAAACGCTGTGCGAAATGTAAATATAGCGTAAAACTGCAATCCACAGTCCTCTGTGACTACTTGGAAAAGACCGGTCACAGAAGAGGTTGTGACGCAGAAACTTGTACAAAATTTGAATCAAGAAGGAGAAAGAAAAATGATTAAAGCAGAAAAAGGAACAGTAGAAATCGAAGGAGAGATCAGTGAGATTTTAACAGATTTTGAAATGACTGGACGAGCGATGAAAGAAGTCCTAACACGAGAATTGGGAGAAGAAAAAGCAAAGGAAGCATGGGAAAAAGCAATCGAAAACTCCCGAAAGAGCGTGAAAAAAAGAATAGAGGAAATGACAGAGAAAATGACCCAAGAAATCATCGAAGGCATCCGAAAAATGATGGCAGAAAGAAAATAAGAAGAGTCAGACTGGTGGGAAGAGCCGTGTGGCTCTTTCTGGGCAGAAGTAGATAAGAAGCTACGGAGAATGGATAGGTATAGGTGGAGGAGAAAATGAAAATTAAGATAGCAACATCAGGAAGAAGCGCAACTCTTGATATTGAAAATGAACAGATTGCAGAAGCGGTATTCAACAGACTGGTCATTATGATGTTCGGAATCACAAAGGAATATCAAGAAAAAAGGAAAGATCACGAGCGCAAAAGGATCGAAACTCAGGATACATTACAGCAGGAAGAGACACAAGAAGAAAAAAGATACAAAGGATTTTTACACTTAGAATGTCCAAACTGCGGAACCATAAAGAGCTTTAATTCTGTGAAAGAGATAAAAGGCTACCATTGTTTTGAGTGCGGGGAAGATATGAAATTTGAAGAAGAATTAAAGCCATTATATGTAAACTGTGAATGCGGAAAGAGTTACAGATATATGACAAATATGAAAGAACAGATGTTTGATATTGAGTGCCTTAATTGTGGGAATCCAGTCGCAGTAAAGTGGAACGAAAAGAAGCAGGAATATGAAACGATTAGAGGAGAGTAGGAAATGAAAACAAGAATGGACAGAATCACAACCAGAATGATGGAACATATCTGCGATAATCTCTGTAAGTATCCAGATCAGCTGAGTGAGGAGGAGCTGGAAGACAAATGCGCAGACTGTAAGATGGGGAAATATGTATGTAACATCTTAAACCACCACAATAAATGCAAAGAAATCTGTGAGGAGTGTACAGATTGCAGATGGCAGCAGTTAAATGGCGGCACTTGCAAAGGAGGGAAAGCAAGATGCGGGCAATTTATCAGAGAAAGGACATAGGAAAATGGACGAGAAGAAAGTTAGAGAAGCGATAAAGGCTATGGAGAATCAAATTACGATCATACAAAAAATACCAGAGTATTTGGGATTGAAAGAAAAAACTGATAAGCAAATAGAAGAACGACAAACAGCGATGGAAGCACTGAAAAGGCAGTTGCCAGAAAAACCTATCCTGGAAGGCGATGGATGCGACCAAGAAGGGAATATCATATTAGATGAATGGCTATGTCCGAATTGCGGTGCAAGATATGAAGTTGATTATGATGAGCATGATTACTGCCCGGGCTGTGGTCAGAGAATAGATTGGAGCGGATTATTTGGAAGAGATCAAGATTTTAATTAAGACATGCACAATATTTTGCGGTGTATGTTTGTATGCAGCAGCATGGAAATGTGTTATCGGAGCAGATCTTAAGGCAAAGGATGATGATGACAAGCTGGAGAAAAGCTTTAAGATACTTGGCAAAGCATTTCTGTGGGTACATCTAATAACTTTGCTGGGTGCTATTATATGGGCGTGGATTTAGGAGGAAAGATGAACAGAGAAATAATTTTTAAAGCAAAGAGAAAAGATAATGGCGAATGGGTGGAAGGATATTACCAAAAACGATTTGATTTAGACGGAAGTGAACAACATCTTATTTTTTGGTCAAAAAAGCTATACAGTATGGGAATATGCGGAAATAAATCCTGACACGATCTGCCAGTACACTGGTCTTAAAGATAAGAACGGCAAGGAGATTTGGGAGAATGACCTTTTAGGACACAAACTGAATCGTGTTGAATTTTTAAACGGAACATACTGTACAAATGGAGATAGATCTTTATTTTTCGAAGCGAAAACAAAAGAAGTCATTGGAAATATTTTTGACGGATGCTTGGAGGAGATAGAAAAGAAAAGAGAACCTTCAGACATCCGTACCCGCATGAACGAAGCTCATAACTGCGGAGAGTGCAGCAGGAGAAAAATGAGAATCGGTCTAATAGATGTAGATGGGCATAATTTCCCCAATCTACCACTCATGAAAATATCAGCATACCATAAAAAGAAAGGAGACAGTGTGGAATGGTATCAGCCTCTTTTTAGTGGGCGAATGGATAGAATTTATATGAGTAAGGTATTCACTTTTACAGATGATTATCCATATTATATAGATGCAAATGAAGTGATAAAAGGTGGAACGGGATATGAATATCCAGGAGGTGGATTGGAACTCCAAGAAGAAATCGAACATATTTATCCGGATTATAGTCTATATCCAGAAATGTGTAGAGACACAGCTTATGGATTTTTGACACGTGGATGTCCAAGAGGTTGTCAATTTTGCATTGTGGGAGAAAAAGAAGGTAAATGCAGTCGGAAAGTTGCTGACTTATCGGAATTTTGGGATGGTCAAAAGAATATAAAACTTTTGGATCCGAACATGTTTGCCTGCCGGGATTGGAGAGAACTATCTGAGCAATTAATTAAAAGCGGAGCTTGGGTGGACTTTACACAAGGTTGCGATATACGGATTATGACAGAGGAAAAAGCCGAGTACATCAAGAAAATGAAAATAAAACAGATTCATTTTGCTTGGGATCGATACGAAGACAAAGAGACAATCATTCCAAAATTAAAAGAATTTAAAAGAAACACAAGATGGGATCGAAGAAAAATGAGCGTATATGTTTTGTGTAATTTTGATACTACATTCGAGCAGGACTTGGAGCGAGTATATACATTACTAGAGATAGGATATACACCATACATAATGATCTATGATAAACAAAATTTACCAGCGGTACATAAACTGAGAGATTTACAACGATGGGTTAATGGCAAGATTATATTTTCAGGAGCTAAAAAATTTGAAGATTACAAAAGCAGGAAAAAGAATAACTAAGAGGTTAAGAATCTAAAATAGACACACCTTTTGCATTATAAGCTGCTTGCAGGAATGTATGTATCATATCACTGGTCATCATCATTCCTTCAGGTAGCTGGAAAGAAAATGGATTGTCTGGAATGGAAAGAAATTCCTGGTATAAAAGAAAAGTTTCGTAGGACTCGTATTTTTGATAATTCATAGAAATGCCTCCTTAAGATAAAAAAGAATTGATATATCAATTATAACATCTGAGGTGGCAGCAGTAAAGGAGGGAAAAAGTGAACAAAGAAGGATATAAAGATCCGAAGGCAGACAGAGCGATCGCACACGCAGAACACATTCCGAAACATGTCAGGCAGGTATTGGATGTACTGGAACAGGCAGCAGGGATCGCCGGATTCCGGATCAAAAACATAGAGATCCAAGACCGCGCGACAAAAGAAAGATTCAGACGGCGCGGATGAAGAGGAGAGTATAAAGAGTTGAGTGTCACGGAGTATCTCACAAGGAAGGGGATTAATGTTGGACAAACAGATACTCGTTGAATATGCAGATATGAAAGAAGAGATTAAAGACCTAAGAAGGAGAATACAAGCAGATCAAAGAGAGTTGGATAAACTGAATCAGATGATTGTAGTGGATTCTGTCACGTGTGGAAAGAAAGGAAAGAAACCGCTTGGAACAGTAAAAGTGGAAGGGAAACCAAAAAGAGCAATCGCAAGGAAGCAATCGGCGTACGAAAGAAAGATTGCACGACTAGAAGAACTGGAAGCTGATTTGTTGGAAAAACAAATAGAAGTGGAAGAGTACATTGAACAGATTGAAAAGAGCAGATTAAGAATTATGTTTAGGCTATATTATATAGACAATCTGACGTGGGAAATGGTGGCTATGAAAATGAATTATATGTTTCCAAAAAAGAAAATTGCATTCACAAAAGATAGCTGCAGAATGGCACATGATAGATTTCTCGAAAAAGTTTTGTAAATGTTCGCCACTGTTCGCTTCAAAAGTGGTAATATGTTATTGCTACAAAGTAGAAAAAATACTTAGTGCGTTCAACTCTTACCAGGAGGCAGCCAAAAAGGTTGCCTCTTGATTATTTTATGGATACTTGGCGCAGTGGTAGCGCAGCAGTCTTATAAACTGCGTGTCGCCGGTTCGATTCCGGTAGTATCTATTAAAAATATTAAAAACTTTCCTGAAAAAAGTATTGACATATGGTAAACCATATAGTATAATATAATTGTAAGGAAGGTGGTGAGAAGCTGGTGAGCAAAAAGAAGCACAAGAAAAAAGAGAGCTTAACAAGATTGATAATCGAATTGTTAATTGCGCTTGGGACGTTTTTAACTGGGATTGCAAATCTTATTGAAGCTCTCAAATAGGGAATGGGGCAAAAGCCCCAACCCTTTAATAAAATTATAGCTCATCCGAGAAGAAATGAAAAGAGTAAAATTTAGGGAACTATTTTTATTGTTTGCAGTGGTATCCTTTGTTGTATCTGATAGGGATATTTATTCTACCATTCTGCTTATTTTGTCATCTGTTTATTTATTGATGGATGTAGTGCCAAAACTATGGAAGGAGTGGAAAAGATGCCGATAGGGAAACCGAAACCACAAACAATCGCATCAGAAAAGTATCAAAAGAAAGCAGGATGGATGACGAAAGGATTTAAATTAAAAAGAGAATTAGTAGAACAATTTGAATCTGCCTGCAAGGAAGCGGGAGTCAGCCAAGCTGGAAAGATAAGCGAGCTGATGAAAGAGTTTATTGAAGAAGTGAATAGCAAATAACAGTGAAGCATCTGGCGAAAGCCGGGTGCTTTTCTGCGTCCTGAGCAAAGACGGTAAAAGGCTCTGGGCAAATGCCTATGTTGTGCGATGTAGCACATATACATAGCAGGATAGAGCAGCTGGAAGCTCGCCAGTCTCCTTAGCTGGAAGTCGGAGGTTCAAGTCCTTCTCCTGCAACTTAAGGAGGTACCATGACAGAACATGACATTGCATTTGTAAAAAAATGCATAAAAGAAAACATACATAGATTTTATACATGGGGAAAGTGGAAAGCGAAACGTGAAGAAGTGCTGAAGCTTGACAAATATGAATGCCAGATATGTAAGCAGAGAGGGAAGTATAAGAAAGCCACAACAGTCCATCATGTAAACCATGTGAAGAAGCATCCAGATAAGGCACTGGAAATCTGGTATTACTTTAAGGGAGAGAAAAAAAGAAATCTTATAAGCCTCTGCCATGAAT
>OATU01001551.1_pt1 | contig 13344 bp, 15 predicted proteins | sample 1516711 | NCBI WGS metagenome assembly OATU01 (sample SAMEA2579971, study PRJEB22360) | human gut metagenome | biome: human gut; feature: human-associated habitat; material: faeces | place: Denmark | collected 2008/2010 | reverse complement strand
CGGAAATGTGGCTGCGGCGGATTTTGCGGGAGCAGGGGAGAATCCTGAAGCGGATGGGAAAGGTACGGTTGTGGATGACCGGGGTACTGGAAAAGGGCATGGGCCGGAAAACGGTATGGAGGGTGAGCGTGCAGATGGCAGGCTGCTTTTAAGCGGACAGACAAATGAAGAAGCGGATTACACCGGTGGAATGGCTGGCACAGAAGAACTGTTCATCAGCCAGGATGATATGTGGTGCCTGATACTTACAAACGCAGAGTACCCGGTACCTGAGGATTATGAGGTGGGGTTAAAAACCATTCCGGGAACCGAACAGTCTGTGGATGAGCGGATTTATGAACCGCTGATGCAGATGCTGGAAGATATGAAAGCACAGGGGTTGTCGCCTGTCGTGTGCTCCGGCTACAGGACATTGGACAAACAGGAGAAACTGTTTAACAGAAAGGTACAGTCTTATGTGAGAAGCGGCCATACAAAAGAAGAATCATATATTCTTGCAAGGCAGACCATATCCATCCCGGGGTCAGGAGAACACTGCCTGGGCCTGGCGGTTGATTTTTATACGAAGAAGTATCATAAGCTTGAAAAGGCATTTGAGGACACGCCGGAGGGCAGATGGCTGATGGAACACGCCCAGGATTATGGTTTTATCATGAGGTATGGGGAAAACAAGACGGATATCACCGGAATTGAATATGAGCCGTGGCATTACCGCTATGTGGGCGTGGAGGCTGCCAGGTATATAAAAGAGCATGGCCTGTCGCTGGAAGAATTTTATATTGAACAAAGTCTATATGGATAAAGTGCACAGAAATCAGCAATGATTTTTGTGCACTTTTTTGGTGAATAAACAGGAAGGGGCGTACGATATATATTACAGAGCGGAAGGGATGGTATGTTCCGGAAACTTGGTCCAGTGTCAGACAGGGCCCGTCCGGCATTGGGAAACAGTATGAAACGAGGGAAAAGGAATTCCCGGAAAATTATAATTACATGGAGGTAATTAGTATGAGGATCCAACACAATATCATGGCACTGAATTCCAGCAGACAGCTGGGCGTGAACAACAGCGCGGTATCTAAGTCACTTGAGAAACTGTCATCTGGTTACAGAATCAACCGTGCAGGTGATGATGCAGCTGGTCTGGCTATTTCTGAGAAGATGAGAGCACAGATTAAAGGTCTGACAGCAGCAAGCGATAACTCCCAGGATGCGATTTCCCTGGTACAGACGGCTGAAGGCGGACTGCAGGAAGTTCATTCCATGCTGAACCGTATGCAGGAACTGGCTACCAAGTCTGCAAATGGTACTTATACGGACGATGTGGACAGAAGAGCGTTGCAGGATGAAGTTAGTGCCTTGAAAGATGAGATTAACCGTATCGCAGATAGTACTAATTTTAATGGGATTAAGTTGTTAGATGGTTCTATGGGGAATGGTACCACAGGTGTAGAGGTAACAAGTACAAAGAATACAGCAGCGGATGCCGGTAACTTTACTGGGGCAGTTAATTTCACTGTTTCTGGGTTAGAAGCAGGAAAGACAATAACCATAAATACTGTAAAGAAAGGTGATGGTTCCAGCGTAACAGCAGACGCAAGTGGTAATATTACACTGTCTTTAGATGCAACTGCTGGTAAAAAGTATACCCAAGCCGATATTGATAAACTTATCAGGGATGCTACACTTCCTGCATCTGCAAGTGGTCTGAAAATCAGTATTGATAAAGACATTGAAATTGGTACAACTGATGGTACAACTACTGTTGAGCAAGTAGCGGCTACTGCAGTTGCTAAAGCTGAGAATGCATCTAGAAAGGCAACTACAACAGGTGGTGTTGATGTTACTATAGCTTCAGGTACGGCAGGTAACGATGGTAGGACGATTGGCTTTAATGGTACTACCAGCGGTGTGGAGATTACTGCTTCAAATGGAAATGTATTAGTAGGTTTAGACCAAACAAAGTCGTATACAGCAAATGATGTGAATGCTATTCTTGCAAAAGCTGGTGCTAATATGACGGTGGCATTCGATGGAAGTATCAGTGGTGCAGATTTAGCTACAATTACTCCGGCTGCGTTGACCGGTGGTAAAGGCCTTGCTAGTGGCGGTGGATTAAATTTGCAGATTGGTGATACGAATGACTCCTGGAATCAATTAGATTTATCAATTTCTGATATGCATGTAAACGCTCTTGGTATAGGAAGTCTTGATATCGGATCCAGAGAAGGAGCATCCGCAGCCATCAGCAAAATCACCGACGCCATCAACCAGGTATCAACCAGCCGTGGTAAACTGGGCGCTATCCAGAACCGCCTTGAGCACACCATTAACAATCTGGGTGTTACGACAGAGAACATCACAGCTGCTGAGTCCCGCATCCGTGACGTAGACATGGCAAAAGAGATGATGGAATTCACAAAGAACAGCGTTCTGATGCAGTCTGCCCAGGCTATGCTGGCACAGGCTAACCAGCAGCCACAGTCAGTATTACAGTTATTACAGTAAGCTATAGGTTGAATACGTAGGATTTGATAGAAAAGTTTTATAAGAGAGGCATTGCATAATGGCGGGTAGTGATTACCGGCCAGGAGGCAATGCCTCCTTTTTCTCCATTTTAGGTTTTTTACAACCGTGAAATTCTATATTGCTTTTCTGCCCCTTCTATTTCCAAGGCAGTGTGTTGGGGGAGGCGGTGGATTGTGCGGCGGAAGAATGTATACGCGATGGTATCCTGTCGGAGCTTTTGTCAACACACAGGGCGGAGGTGCGGGATTTGATTTGGACTGAGTATAATGAACAGGAGCATCTGGCTATGGAGCGGAAAGCGGCCAGAGAAGAAGGATGGGAAGAAGGATGGAAAGGCGGCCAGACGGAAGGCAGGATTCTAACATTAATCAACTTAATCGGAAAGATGACGGCAAAGGGCATGTCTATAGAAGAAACAGCAGATTTGCTGGAACAGGATACAACGTTTGTTAAGAGGATTCATGAGATGGTTCATAATCATCCGGAATGGGACAATCGCAGGATATATAAGGAGATGTGACTGACCCAATCAATCCAATATGACCTTTGGCTTGGGGCGCTGCGGTCGGGCTGTCGTCAGCCAGGGGGCAGCGCTTCGGTTTTGCGCCCTTATGGCTGAAAAGAAAGCAATAATAACTTAAGGTAAAGTGCAAATAGGATATTGGAAGGAAGAAAAACCCAATTGTCTCAACCCCAATTTCCTGATATAATAAAAACCATAATATAACAAATGAGGAACAATTGGGTTCCCGGGGGAGTACATTATGGCGGTAACCATTGCGTTGTCTAACCAAAAGGGCGGTGTGGGAAAGACTACATCAGCCTATGTGATTGCAACAGCGTTAAAGGAAATGGGCTACAGGGTCCTTGCAGTGGATATGGATCCGCAGGGAAACCTGAGTTTTTCATTGGGGGCGGATACGGAGAGCGCCACCATCTATGATGTCCTGAAGGGGGAGCTAAAGCCCAGATATGCGGTTCAGAAGTCCACATTGGTAGATATCATCCCGTCCAACATCCTTCTCAGCAGTATTGAACTGGAGTTTACAGGAGTCAGGAGGGAGTTCCTTCTAACAGAGGCCCTGGGTCCGCTGAAGGGTCTTTATGATTACATACTCATTGATTCGCCGCCCGCCCTTGGTATTTTGACGGTAAATGCATTTACGGCGGCTGACTATGTGCTGGTGCCCATGCTCTCGGATATTTTCAGCCTGCAGGGAATCACCCAGCTGGAGGAAACCATACGCCGTGTCAGGAATTACTGCAATCCTGATATCCGGATCCTGGGGGTGTTCCTTACCAAGCATAATCCCAGGACCAGGTTCAGCAAAGAGGTGGAGGGGACGCTCAGGATGGTGGCAGAGGATCTGCAGATGCCTGTGCTGGAAACATTCATCCGTGAGAGCGTTGCGCTCAGGGAGGCCCAGTCCCTGCAGTGTTCCGTGCTGGAGTATGCGCCTGACTGCAATGCGGTGCGGGATTACAAGAGCCTGATTCAGGAATTGATGCAAAGGGGGCTTAAGGCAAATGGCTAAGACCAGGACAGAGATTGACAAAGAAATGATGTACCGCAAAATCATGCCGTCTGCCGCAAAAAAGGATACGCCGGATCATGCAGGGGATATGGGCAAAGACGGTGGTGTTTGTGAAGCATCCGCCAAAACGCCGCAGGAAGCAGAGGGCGCTGCGTCCGGTATGTCCGGCGCGCCGGGATTTGGGTCCTTAACGCCGCCCACGGCAGCATCCATGGCAAAGGCCTTAAAGCGCAATCCGGTTACCCTGCCGTTTAAGGAAGAAAATAATATGGTGCTTGTTAACCTGATGGAGGAACTGGTCATATCGCGGCTGGATTCCACCCTGGACAGGTTTAACTGCTGTAAATGCGACAAATGCAAAAAGGATATTGCGGCCCTGGCCCTGAACCGTCTGAAACCGCGCTATGTGGTGATGAAGGAAGGGGACCAGGAAAAACGCGGTAAGGCAGAGCTTGAGAATGGTTCGGAGGTTACCGGGGCCCTTGTACAGGCCATCCTGGTGGTGAAAAAAGAACCATGGCATTAAAAAGCAGTATCTATAATGGAATTGAAAGATGAAAAGCCGTCAGGGCAGTGGCAGGAATGGCATCATTCCAGGCCGCGGTCCGGCGGCTGTTTCTTTGCAAAAAAATATTAAAAATTATTTTTGCCCTGTAAAGTTTCCATCCTGGCGTTCGATAAGTAATATAGGGTTATTAGAATCAGGATATAAGTATTACCATACAGAGAGCACCTAAAGAAAGGAAGCCGGGCTATGGATATGAAGATTACGAGAAATTACGCAGCGTACCAGAACGCTGTAAGCAGTGCAAAACACACGGAGAAAAGTGTTCCCCTGTCTCCCAAGGCAGCCGGTAAGGCCAGGGGGGACGCGGTCTGCATCAGCAGCGAAGGCGCAAAGAAAAGCGATGCTTCGTCCTTTGCCGCGGCATTGGCCAGGTCGATGCAGGAAGGCACCCCGGCAGAGCGGATATCTGACCTGAAGCAGCAGGTACAGGACGGCACATACCAGGTTTCGGCAAAACAGATTGCAAGGCGCATGATGAGCGGTCTGTAGGAAGGGGAAGCAATTGGAAGATATCATTGATTTTCTATTGGAATATACAGAGGCCCTGGAGGCCATGGAGCAGAAACAGGTTGAGAAACTGGGACTTCTGATGACCAGGAAACTGGATAAGGTGGAGCAGACCATCATGATGCAGCAGGCCATGGATAAGAAGCTTGAGAACCTGGAACGCAGGCGGCAGGAGCTGTTCACTGCCCATGGGCTGGATGGCAGGACGTTGAAACAGATTGCCGGTGAGGCAAAGGACAGTGAGCGGAAAGTGCTGCTGGAGCTGTACCGGAGGATTGACGGTTCCATCGGCAATATCCAATATTATAACAAGAAGGCGGAGACACTTGCGAAGTCTGAGCTGGAACGCATGGGCATTGATTCCAGGATGGTGGGGAACCCCACAGGAATCTATGGCCGTCCGTCCGTACAAAAGGGAAGTAAGCTGGAGAAAAAGGCCTGATATCAGGCAGGTACAGGGAGAGTGGCAGATTGAGACCGACATTTATGGGGCTGGAGACAGCTAAGAGGGGTATCATGGTGAACCAGAAAGCCATTGATATCGTTGGAAATAATATAAGTAATGTTAAGACAAAAGGATATACCAGACAGCGCCTGGATTCGGTAAGCGTCAATGTCTATGGCACCAGCCAGTTCAACTACAGCTCCATACCCCTGGCAGGACAGGGCGTGGATGCAAAGGGAGTGGCCCAGATACGCAATCCGTACCTGGACGCCAAGTTCAGGGAGCAGTACAGCGATGTTGGGTATTTTGACCAGAAGGCAGCCATCCTGGACCAGATAGAGGGAATCATCAGTGACCCGGAAGTGGAAGGCACCGGCATTAAGTCGGCCCTTACCTCATTGTCCCAGTCCCTGGCGGATTTCAGCCAGAATCCATACCAGGAGACCAATGCCAATATTGTCATGCATGCGTTTAAGGCCGTGACCCAGGTCCTGAATGAATATGACGCCAATTTACAGACATTGATGGAGCAGACCAGGAATGATTTCTCCATTGCGGTACAGGACATCAATACCAAGCTGAACCAGCTGTCGGAGCTGAACCGGTCCATTGCCCATGAGATATTTGCAAACAGTGATTATGACGGGGTGAATTATGGACCCAATGACCTGCTGGACCAGCGCAATACCATCTTGGACGACTTATCCAGATACGGTTCTGTCCAGGTCACGGATCTGGATGGAGGCGGGGTCCAGGTTAAGTTTAACGGCAAGGTGGTGGTGGATGTGTCAGGGGCATCCTACACCAACGACCAGCTTATGATAGGCAGCGACGGCGCCAGCCTTACATGGAACAGCAACGGCAAGACGGCTAATTTGGGCAGCGGGGCCATCAAAGGCTTTACCGATATGCTTACGGGCAATGATTCCGTTACGGCAGGCATACCCTATTACCAGAGCCAGCTGGATAACCTTGCAAAGACCCTTGCGGACGTGTTCAATCATAAGGTTCACGCAGATGACCCGGATTTCCCGGATAAGTATAAGGAACTTCTCAGCGGGGATGGGAACGGGAATATCACGGCCGGGAACATTTCCATCAGTGATAAGTGGGCGGCGGATTCCTCTTATATCATCAGGGATAAGAATCCGGACGGGGATTTGGACAATACGGATATCCTGGATATGAAGGCGGCCCTGGAACAGGATTTTAGTTTTGGCGGTGAGTTTTCAGGCACATTCAGCGAGTTTATCACCAAAACCACCAATACCCTGGGAAGTGAAATCAAGACCAACAGTTCCAGGATGCAGGCTTCCCTGTCCATTGCGGAAAGCGTGGAGTCGGAGCGCATGGGTGTATCCGGCGTTTCCCTTAATGAAGAGGGGATTAATATGATGACATATAATAAAGCGTATCAGGCCCTGGGGCGTCTTATGACAACCATGGATGAACAGCTGGATATGATTATTAATAAGATGGGTATTGTGGGACGTTAAGGAGGAGCATATGAGAATCACTGAAAATATGATGACAACTTCATATAATAAAAATCTACAGAGGAATATTTCTAATCTGGCGTCCTCCAATCTGAAGCTGGCATCCCAGCGGCAGTACAACCATGTATCCGAGGACCCGGCGACCGCGTCCAAGGCATTTGCAATCCGTGACCAGATTGCAAGGACCGAAGAACATATCAATGTGGTGAAGAATGCCACGGGGGAACTGGAGACAGCGGATTCCAACATACTGACCCTTAACTCCATCCTTGAGAATATTTATGAGAAGGCCACCAAGGCAGGGGGCGCCAGCAGCCAGGATTCCATGGACGCCATTGCGGAGGAACTGAGCGGTCAGATGGAGGAACTGCTTCAGACCATGAACGCCAGGTACGGGGACAAATTCCTGTTCTCCGGATCAGCCAACAGCCAGGCGCCGTTTACCCTGGACGCGGATGGGAACCTGCTGTTTAACGGGAAGTCCGTGGATGCTTATGATAAGAATGATCCGGATACGTATTTTAGTGAAAATAAGCCGGTTTATCTGGACATTGGCTTTGGGACCTATGCCACGGGAACCAATACGGCTAAGACGGGAATTAAGATATCCACCTCGGGCGTGGATGTGCTGGGATATGGAAAGGACGAAAACGGGATGCCCAATAACCTGTACAGTCTCATAGGGCAGGTGAGGGACCAGCTAAAGGCCGGGGATAAGGAAGGCGCAATGGATACCCTGTCCCAGCTAAAGAAAAAACAGAGCAATATTTCCATTGCCACATCTGAGATAGGAACCAGGGAGAAGATGCTGGAGCGAACCCAGGGCAGGCTGGAAACAAGTCTTGTGAACCTGCAGAAAAGCCAGAAGGACCTGGAAGCGGTTAAGGTGGAGACAGAGGCTGTGAACAACAAATCTGCGGAGACAGCCTGGATGATTACCCTGCAGCTGGGGTCCAGCATCATACCGCCGTCCATATTTGACTTTATGAAATAAGTTGAAACGAGGTGTCTGAGGATGAATGTGTTAAAAATTACAACAACTCCCATTAAGCTGTCCATGACCTCCCAGCGGGCCAGGCTTGAGAGCAGGATGCCTGACCCGGAAGTGGGTATCATACAGAATCCTGGCAGACTGAATATGAAGTCAGAGAATATCAAAGTGGATATTGACACGTCCCGCTCCAGGGGCAGCATGGGGTTCAGGACAGCCAGGGGAATCATGAGGGACGGGGCCCAGGCAGGCCTTAAGGCGGCAGCGGACGCCACGGCCCAGTATTCCAGGGTGGGCAATCAGATGATGCAGATACAGGACGGAATCACGGTGGCAGATATCATGAAGAACCAGATGATGGCCCAGACCAATATTACCACCGGGATAGCGTTCATACCATCGGTTGGGCCGGACATTTCCTGGAAACCGGCGGATTTATCCATTGATTATACACCGGCCCAGGTGGAATTCAAACCACAGGTGCAGGAACCGCCGGCCGCCTATGTGCCGGGAGAACTGAGGGTGGATGTGGAGCAGTATCCCAAAGTGGATATTGAATATATGGGCGAACCCATGTATGTGCCGCCCAGCGCCAATCCGGCCCATGAGGCGGTGGCGGAGTAGGGATTTGATGGAGGGATACATTTGAAGATTGAGACGCGGGATTTCGGAATCCTTGATATTGAAGAGAAGAACATCATAACATTTAAGCAGCCCGTTTTCGGCTTTGAGGAATATACCCAGTTCGTCCTTGTAAATGATTCCAATATGGGCAGCGGAATCTGCTGGCTCCAGTCCATTGAGCAGAAGAATATCTGCTTTATCATGCTGAACCCGTTGGAGGTAAAACGTGATTACGCCCCGGTGGTGATGCAGGATGTTTTAATCCTTCTGCAGGCAGTGCCTGAGGATGACCTGGACTGCTGGGTGCTCATGGTCATCGGGGAAACCTTCCGTGATTCCACCGTGAACCTCAAGAGCCCTGTCATCATTAACCATAAGACAAATCTGGCCGTCCAGGTGATTCTGGATCAGGATTATCCCATACGGCAGACTATATTCAGCCAGGGAGAGAGGGACGGCCTATGCTGATATTATCCAGAAAAAAGGGTGAATCCATTAAAATCGGAGATGATATCGAGATATTCGTGGCTGAAATCAAAGGCGACAAGGTGCGCCTTGGCATATCAGCCCCGGACGACATGAAGATATGCCGCACGGAACTCTACCTTACTGTGGAGAATAACAAGGAGGCGTCCGATAAGGTGGACCTTCTGAAGGTATTCCAGCTTTCCAGGAACTTAAAAGCCCTTGCGCAGGATAGCGCCCGGGAGGAAAAGGAGGGCGGGGATGGACACCATTGACCAGATGAGGATGCTGCTTCGGGAAAAGACCATCCTGCTGGGGCAATATGGGCAGGAGACCATGAGGTTAGATACGGACGATTCCGAGGCAGTGGATGAAATCGTGGCTGCCGTGGAGGCCAGGCAGGCCCTCATAGACAAGATTAACGGGCTTGACAAACAGATGGAAGGCCTGAGGGACGGCTCGGCTTATGGGAAACGCTGCTACAGCATAGGCAGGAACCGTTGTGATTACAGCAGCTTGAATGAAGGGGAACAGGGACTGTTCCGGGACGGCCAGGCTGTTTTTACCATGATAACCAGGATACAGGAGCTGGAAGCAGGGCTGCCGGAGAAGATGGCGGCGATTCAGGCACGGCTTCAGGAAAAGATAAAGCAGAACAATGTAAACGGTAGGTTTACCGGGTACTTAAAGCAGATGAATCAGGGGAGCAAAGGCGTGCTCTATGATAAAAGGAGATAGGGGGATAGGCCATGGCATCGGCATCATCAATTAATACAGTCAGCGCAGCCGGAAATAAAAACTACATATCGGGCCTTGCTTCCGGCATGGATACGGACAGCATCGTAGAAAGCCTGCTGATGGGTACCCAGACCAAGATTGATAAACAGACAGGACTAAAGCAGCAGCTGGAGTGGAAACAGGAAACTTACAGGGATTTGATTGGAAAGATCAATACCTTTGGCGATAAGTATTTCTCTTATTATGGTTCAGGACAGACCAACCTGATGAGTCCAACCACCTTTAAGACCATGACAGGACTTAGCAGCAACAGCGCCATTAAAATCAGCTCGGTTTCTTCCAATGCGGTCAGTTCCATGAAGGTGGATGCTGTTAAACAGCTGGCCACGGCCTGTACGGTGAAGACGGCGGGGACGGTGACAGGGGAACCGGTGGGGAATGTTGTGGATTTCTCCCAGTTTGCGGGCAAGATAGGAAAGACCCAGGCCTTTACTGTTACATTAGATGGGGTTAGTAAGACGATTGAATTTGAGGTGGAAGAGGCAGCCGGACCAGGTGTTGCATCTGGTACAGTGGATGCGGATAAGACGCTTGCTAATATTAACCAGGCATTATACCGCAATTTTGGAACGGCAGTCGGCATGAAGCTGGAGCCCAACCCCGACCCTTCGTTAAGCGGCACTCAGATCATGAAGCTGGTACAGCTTAAAACGGACGGGACTCCTTCAGATGAAGCGGTTAACTCTACGAGAAGGGTTATTATAGAGACAGCGGGAAGCAGCAGCGAGGCCAAGGCAGTCATTGCCAATTTAGGATTTAAGGGTGGGTTTTCTAATAAACTGGATTACGGGACCTCTCTGAAAAACATGAATTTTGCGACACCGTTACAGGGCGGCAGGTATGAATTTGAGATTAACGGGGTGACGATTAAAGGGTTGACCGAAGACTCTACCCTTAGCGATGTAATCAGTGCTATTAACAGCAGTGATGCAGGGGTGAAGGTTTCTTACTCATCAGCCTCTGATAAATTTATAATGCAATCGTCTTCCACCGGTGAAATATCCAATATTGATATGAAACAGACATATGGAAATCTGCTGACTACCATGTTTGGCGTGGAAGCCACCGGGTTCCAGTCATCTCTGTTTTCAGAAGAGCTGAAAGGTGCCTCCGTTAACCTGGAATCAATTGTAAATGATTTGAACAGCGGGAAGAACCAATCCTTAACCTTGGAAGTGGATGGGAAGGATTTTGTCATCAACCTGGAAGGGAAAACAGGAAGTGAGAAATATAAAGATACTGAAAGTGTAATTGCTGCCATAAATTCTAAACTTGATAAAGAGTATGGTTCACAAAGGATTAAATTTTCTTTGGAGCAAGATGCGTCAGCACCTCCCAATCAATTTGTTGTAATCGAATCCTCAAACCATAAAGTGGGTTTTACAGCAGACAACCTGGTCCAGGGGATTACCAATCAATTTGGTTTTACCGCTGGCCAGAATAATGTGATTGAAGGCAGCAGGAAATTAGCTGATTTAGGCATGACCGGAGAGATTTATTTAAATGGTGTTCCATTCCAGATAGATGCTTCTGCGGATCAGGACCTGGATTGGCTGGCTGGGAAATTAGGCGGGACATACGATGGCGGAAGGATTAATATAACAGGAAAGTCAAGTGGATTCAGTATCAGCGGAACAGCTGAAAGAAACGGGAATAATCTTGTCGAAAGCCTGTTTGGTAGTAAATCTGTTACATTAACAGCGGGTACGAATACAATAACGTCAAAGCAGGTGGCGGATACGGGAATCCTAAAGGGGAACCTGAAACTAACCCTGAGTGACGGAACCGCTAAGGCAATCGACCTTGGTGCAATGGCGTGGACATCAGGCAACCCCAATTTCGCTGATCTGGCTGCAAAAATAAATAGTGAATTAGGAGGGGGAAGCGGAGTCTCGGTCATTTATACTGCGGATCATAGGATACAGATACAGGGCACATCCCAGGGCTTTACCATAGAGGGAACGGATGCGGACGGAACCGCGCTGGTGAATAACCTGTTTGGCAAGGATGAGATGTTATTTTCATCCAGCCCTTCCGTCACCTCCGGCCAAAACGCCATCCTAACCGTCGATGGCACCGACATCGAGCGCAACACCAACACCTTTGAGCTGGATGGAATTACCATGGAAATCACTTCCACTTATGACGCTTTGAACGGTCCAATCAGCTTGACGACATCCCGTGATACTGATAAAATAATAGATAGTCTGAAGAGTTTTGTAGATGATTACAACACCCTGATTGAAGAGCTGAACAAGCAGCTGACAGAGACTGCCAATTACAAGAAATACGCCCCTCTCACGGATGCGCAGAAGAAAGAGATGAGTGACAAGGAGGTTGAGCTTTGGGAGGAAAAATCCAAGCAGGGACTCCTTCACAATGATTCCAATATCTCCAGCTTCCTGGGGGACATGAGGATGGCCCTCTACAGCAGCGTGGAAGGCGCCGGACTGTCATTGTACGATATCGGTATCGAGACATCGGATAACTGGCGGGATAATGGAAAACTGGTAATTGACGAGGACGCCTTAAGGTCTGCGGTGGCCACCAATGCGGATGCCATTGGAGCCCTGTTCACGGACAGGGACCAGGGACTGGGCGTTAAGATGCAGAATACCATCAAGGCAGCGGCCAATGTAAGCAGCGGAAGCCCGGGCAGCATGGTGCGGTATGCGGGTACCAAGGATGTGCTTACCACAAGCAATACCCTCTATGAGGAGATGAAGCACATTACAGAGACACTTTCCAACTTAAACACTAAGTATCAGTTGGAGAAGACAAGGTACTGGAAGCAGTTTACCGCCATGGAACAGGCAATTTCCAATATGAACAGCCAGAGTTCATGGCTTACCCAGCAGTTCTCATCATGATGAAGGAGTAATCAATATGCAGAATCCATATGCAAAGTATAAACAGCAGTCCGTTATGACCATGACCCAGGGAGATATGATTAACCTGTTGTATGACGAGATCATCAACCGTCTGAACAAGGGACTTTTGGGGCTGGAGGTCAGGGACTTTGAAGCCAGCAATACCCATTTTAAGAAGGCTCAGGCCATTATCAGCCATCTGGAGTCCACACTGGACAGCCAGTATCCGGTTTCACGGAACCTGTCCTCTCTTTATGAGTATTTTAATCATCAGATCATCCAGGCCAATGTCAGGAAGAGTCCTGACCCGGTGCAGGAGGTACTTCCCATGATAATGGAACTGAAGGAAGCATTTGCCCAGGCGGATAAACAAGTTCGCATGAGCCATACGGGATGAGATAAGGGGGATGGGATATGCCGTTATTTGACGACAGGGCGTTAGGGGCCCTGGAACGGGGAATGGATGCCATGTGGCTGAAGCAGCAGGTTTCGAGCCACAACATAGCCACGTACCGC
>OATU01001549.1_pt1 | contig 13349 bp, 10 predicted proteins | sample 1516711 | NCBI WGS metagenome assembly OATU01 (sample SAMEA2579971, study PRJEB22360) | human gut metagenome | biome: human gut; feature: human-associated habitat; material: faeces | place: Denmark | collected 2008/2010 | reverse complement strand
AAGGTTTTGAGACCCCGGGTCGGAGCTTCCCGGCGGCAGCCTCAGCCGTAAGGTTGCGGCCGAACTGGTCGAGAATCGCGGAACCGGTCTGATTGCGACGGTCCTGCACGCCACCGGCATTGGCGAGTTCGCCCTTGCCATCGTTCTTGCCGTCGCTGGAATTGCCTCGGATCAAATCGATGGTGGCGCTACGCAGTTCACCAAGGTTGACATCCATCTTGATCAGCACCTGTGTGCCGACGCCTTCGCCCTCATGAATCAGACCGAGCAGGATATGCTCGGTGCCGATATAGCTGTGCCCCAGCTGCAACGCCTCACGTAGCGACAGCTCCAACACCTGCCTGGCATGCGGGGTGAAGGGAATGTGGCCGTTCGGCGACGCATTTCCCTTGCCGATCATCTCTTCGACCTGCTTGCGGGTGTCGTCCAAGGTCACGCCCTTCGAGGCCAATGCCTTGGCGGCAACGCCTTCACCCTCACGAATCAGGCCCAGCAGCAGATGCTCGGTGCCGATGTAGTTGTGCTGGAGGGTCCGAGCTTCTTCCTGCGCCAACACAATCACGCGTCGCGCACGGTCGGTAAACCGTTCGAACATGCTTGTCCTTCCACTCTTGTTAGTCCTTCAACACTCTACCGATTCGCGGTGACGTTTATTCCGCCGGCGCGTAAATTGCGCTATGGACGCAAAGGAACGGATATGCTTGACTTATGGCAACGACCAAGGAGGTCACCAAATGAGCGACACCATCCTGCAATCGAATGATGTGATGGATTCCCACCGAGGCGACATCGTCGTCGGCGTCGACGGGTCCGATGAATCCTTCGCAGCCCTGCGTTGGGCTCTTGGCGAAGCATCGCTGACCGGACAGCAGGTGAATGCGGTCTACGCATGGACCCATTCATGGGATATGGGATCCCAGCCGGAAGATGAGGAGCAATGGGCGCAGATGCGTCATGATATCGCCCGTCGGCTGCGCGAATGGGTGGCCCAGGCCTCGCAAGGCATGACGATTGACGAGAACCGCGTCAAACTCACCTCCGTCAAAGCCACCGGAACGGCAGCGCTTCTGGAAATCGGCAAGGACGCCCAACAGATCGTCGTCGGACGTCGTTCGCTTGGACGCGTGGCACGATGGTTTCTGGGATCGCTTTCCGCTTCTCTTGCAGAGGAGGCGAAGGTGCCCGTCACCGTGGTGCGTATCCTCGATGATGAAGAGGCATCCGTGCAGGACGCCATCGCCAATGCACTTACGCCGACCGAGGAAACGGTCTCCTACACGATGCCGGGTTCTCCCCTGCCTCGGAACCAGCGTCCGGTGGTTGTAGGCGTTGATGGTTCGGAGACCTCCAAACACGCTTTGCGTTTCGCCATCGATTTCGCGGCCCTGCATCACGCTCCCCTGCAGGTCATGTTCTGCTGGCAGCTGAAAGATTTGGGCGTGGTCAAAGGGTATGAGAACGCCGTCGCTCCCATCTCCGTCGGCCAGGCGCAGGCGGAACGCATGCTTGATGAATTGCTCGATTCGGTTCAGGTTTCATCAGCGAACATTCCCGACGATTTCCAAATCGAATCGCACGCTTTCCATATTCCCGCCTCGAAGGGGCTTATCGCGGCTTCCCGCTACGCACGTCATCTAGTGGTCGGTTCGCGCGGCTTGTCCGGTCTGGACGCGCATTTCCTTGGATCGGTTTCCAAGCAAATCATCAACTTCGCAGACTGCACCGTCACCGTCGTGCACTGACCGCATAAAAAAGAAAACAAGATATGAGAGGGCCACGTACACATTCAGGTACGTGGCCCTCTCATATACGATGACGATTATTCGTCGGATTCGGCTTGGGCCGACGAATCAGCTTCCGTCATTTCGCTTTCCGCCGAGTCGGCTTCTGTTGACTCAGCTTCCGCCGATTCGTCTTCCATCGATTTGTTTTCCGTTTGCCCGGTGGTTTCAGCAGTCGGCTCAACTACCGTCTCATCCATCTGTTCAACCGGCTCGACCGACCCGGCGGAATTGACGGAATCGGCGGAATCAACCTGTTCAGCCTGTTCGACTGGCTCGTCCGATTCAGTCGGCTCAGCCGTATCAGCCGATTCGGTATCGTCCGACGTTTCCGGCTTATTCTCGTCGACCACGGTGACGGTGGTCTCTACTTCAGGCGCATCGTCGGAGGCCACATGCTCAAGCACATCCTCTTGGCTGGCGTCGTCGTCGATGGTGTTGGCTTCGATGTCCGCGTCCGAACCTTCCTCATCCTCATTCGGATTATGGTCGTCATCGGACGAAAGCTGTTCGATCAGCTCCACGGAGCCCCGCTCGTCACGCGGCGCCTGGGCGATGATATCGATATGCATGTCGTCGAACGCCGGCTTCGACTGCACCCACAGATGCGACGGCTCCGGTGGATCGATTTCGGAATGCTCTCCGCAGCCATGATCGATGGACACGACCCTGCCGTCATCCGGGCTCCACTTGTTGGCGCACACGCCGAACAGCAGGTTCAACTCACCCTTCAGCGGAATGAAGAATCCGCATGTGGAGCAAGGATTGCCGTCGGCCGTCTTGGTGGATAGCGATTTTGGCCCATGTGGGCCTTCGTACCAACGTTTTGCGGTCTGCGACCGGCCAAGCGGAGTCAACACGTGCCTGCGGGACAGGTCGAATTCCTCGACCGCCTCTTCGACATCCTCTTCGGACGTCACAGGCTGTTCGGAATCCTCCGAAACGTCCGTCTTCTCAGACTCATCCGAAGCGTTTCCATCCATCGCCGGTTCCTGTACGGTTTCATCCGCGACTGACGGTTTGTCGTCCGTATCGTCCGATGTCTCGGCATCCTGCGTCTTGCGGAAGCCCTCTTCCATGCGGGGGTCATCGGGATCGGTGCCGATTGAATCAGTCACCGCCAAATCGCCCGGCTCGAGACGGTCCTTCCAAGGAATCCATTTTGGCGGACGCAGGGCCTTGTCGGTCGGGACCAGGGATGATTCGTTGACCGTCCAATGGTCCAGTTCGACATCATGGTATAACGTGACCGACCATTGCCAGCCTTCGTAGCCGCGTACTCGGGATTCGAAGCGGAAATCGGTGACGTTGTCTCCCAGGTCGATGGCTTCCACGAAGTCGCCGACCTGACCGTCCTCGTCGGACACTGTGACAGCGACCGCTTGGGCGATTGCCTTGGGATCCATTGTGGTATCGGACATGAAACTCTATTCCTGTACGTCGAAATTGTCGGCGACCGCGCGCAGAAGCGTGGCGAGCTTCTTGCTTTCAGCCGGTGAAGGATAGCGATGTCGACGAAGCTGATTGCCCGCGGAGTCAAGCAGCTTGATCAGATCCTCCACGATGGCGGCCATATCGTCCGGCTTCGGACGGGTGGCTTTAACCAGCGACGGGGCCGAGGCAACCAGCGTCACTCCCATCGCCTGCGGCCCACGACGACCATCAATGACGGAATACTCGACCTTGGCGCCCTTACGCAGCGTCTTCACGCCCTCGGGAAGGGCGGCAGCGGGCAGGAACACATCATCCGTGCTCTCACCCGTCTGAATGAAACCATAGCCTTTGTTCGCATCAAACCAACGAACACGTCCGCTCGGCATTGTCACCTCACATTTTGCTGATCAGATACCTTCACGCGAATAGGTAAAACCATTCGCCCATTTTCAAACCAAAGATACAGTTTAGCGCAAGAGGTGGGCCGCACCCATCCTTCCGCGCCGATAGCGTCTGCTTTCCCGACGGAAAAGAGCGTTATTTCTTTGATTTGCGATTCTTTTTTTCGTTTTTTCGATTCTCGCTCGCCGTAATCGGCTGCGGCTTGGGTTCGACCGGGGCAATCGGCAGCACCACCGTCAGAGTCAGTCCCGTTCCTTCGCTGCCGGATGCGCAGATGAATCCATGATGCGCCTTGACCACGGATTGCGCGATTGCCATGCCGAGTCCCGTACCGCCCTTCTGACGCGCACGCGACGGGTCGGCGGTGTAGAAACGTTCGAAGATCTTCGACCGTGCCTCCGGCGGCACGCCGGGACCGTGGTCGCTGAATCGCACAATCGCGTAGTTCATACCCACTTGCATGGACTGCCCCACTTCGATGGCTTCGACCAGATGGCGAAGCGACTGCTCATTGGACGGCATACGGGATAGGGATTCGGGACTGATCGACGCGGGGAGCACACCCATGGAGATCTCCACAGGCGAGTCCGCCGGCGTATACCGGTGGATATTGCCCACGATGTTGGTAACCACTTGACGCAGTCTCGAAGCATCACCCTTCAACTCAATCTGGGGCATCTGGCCATTTTGGAAGGCGAATTGGGCGGGATGGTCCATATCGGTACCTGGTTGGAGCACGACCTGTCCGCAGGAAATGCCGCGGTCGGGGTCAAGCGCATGCAGGTCATCGGCTGCGTCGCGCACCACGGAGGTCAGCTTCACCTGCTGCGTGATGTCGATGCCACGTCCTTCGTCCAAACGAGCCAAAGACAGCAGGTCCTCCACCAGAACCGTCATACGCGCGCTGGATGCCTCGATATGTTCGATGGATTCATCAGCCCTCTCCAAAGCCCCAGGCATGTCGCGCTGCATTTTGTACAGCTCGGCGTACCCGTGAATGGCGGCGAGCGGCGTACGCAATTCGTGACTGGCGTCCGAGACGAACCGCTTCATTTTTTCGGTGGTCTCTTCCTGCGCGTGGAAGCTCTCCTCGATGCGTGTCAGCATGGTGTTCAGCGACATGGACAGAGAGCCGACCTCCGTGCTTTCCGGCAGGTCTGGCACACGTTGGCTGAGATCTCCCGCGGCGATTTTCGCGGCGGTTTTTTCAATCCGCTTCAAGGGCGCGAGCGTGCTTTGCACCAGAATGGTGCCGAGTATCGCGCCGATCAGCACCACCGCGATGCCCACCATCGCGCAGAATCGCGTCAATGTGTTGGCCGTGTCGATCTGATCGCTCAGCGACAGGCCGATGAACACGACGCCACTGTCCTTGACTTGCCCGGTCCGTGTCTTCTCGTTCCAAGGCAACGCGACAACACGCCATGGCGACTGCGCAGCCTGCATGATGGAATGATCCGGGGTGCGGCTTGTGGTGATGTGCACCACCGCACGTGTCGTGAATGGCTGTCCAAGAGTGACGCCGTCGATGCTGCCGTCGGCCGGCAGGCTTGGTTCCGAAACCACTCCGTCACGGAGCATGGGCACCGATCCGGCACCCGTGCTTTTGTATTCGCTGTCGCGCACCTCCACGTAATACGTGTTCATGAGGCTGCGCCCGTCATCGCCGGTGTCGCTGCTGAGCGAGTCCATGCTGTTGAAAATCAGCTGGGCTTGGTTGATCAGCTGCGTATCGGTCTTCTGCAGCAGATAATTGCCCACCAACGTACGTATGGAAAAGGAGATGCCGATGGTGCCGATGGTCAGCAGCACGATGATGCAGGTGACCAGTTTCGTGCTCAGCGGAATCGCTTGAATCCTGCGGGTGAAACGGCTCCATACCTTGTTCTGCTTCGGCAGCGACCGGGGAGGCTGCATGGGGGCCGGAATGGCCGAAGGATTGGAGGCGTGGCCCGTGGACGGCGAACTGGGATTCTTGCTCATGGCTGAATCTAGTTCTTGGGAGCGCGAATCATATAGCCAATGCCGCGCTTGGTTTCGATCAGCGGCGTTACCTTGTGCTTGTCGCCGTTCTCATCCTCGATGACGATGCCATCGACCTTCTTGCGAAGATAGGAGATGTACGATTCGACGATGGCCGCGTCCCCGCCCCAATCGTATTGCCACACGTGATCGAGAATCTGCGCCTTGGACAGCACGCGGCCTTCATTGTCCATGAGGTAGCGAAGAAGCTTGTATTCGGTGGGGCTCAGGTCGATTGGCTGTCCGGCTCGGGACACGTCGTGCGAGTCCTCGTTGATTTCGAGATCGCCCACACGGATGATCGGATCGTCCTCCACCTGCTGCTGGGTGCGACGCAGGATGGCGCGGATTCGGGCCACGACCTCTTCGAGGCTGAACGGCTTGGTCACATAGTCGTCGCCTCCCACGGTAAGCCCCATGACCTTGTCTTGGGTGTCATCGCGAGCGGTCAGGTACAGCACCGGCGTGGTGATGCCTTCCTGCCTGATGCGTCGGGTCACCGTGAACCCATCGATGTCCGGAAGCATCACATCAAGCACGATCAGATCCGGCTGCAGCCTTTCGATGACCTCGATGGCTTCGGATCCCGAAGCGGCCGTGTTCACTTCGAAACCGGCGAAATGCAGGGACGCCACCAGCAGCTCTCGGATGGACGGCTCGTCATCGACAACGACAATGGATGCTTCAATAGGCTTGCTCATGGCTTAAGCATCGCTCGCTTCACTGGATGTTTCCTGAACGGATTTTGAATCTTGCGTTGAAGCGGTATCCGGATTGACATAATCCTCGTTTTCCGATTCGGCGCCCCACTCTTTGACCGGTTGGATACGTTCGGCGACCGCACCATGACGGCCGCTATGGCGGCCCTTACGCCGATGCCCGATCACGCCCTTCTTGCGCAGGATATGGAACACCACCAGAATCACCACCAGAAGCAGCAGCGCGCCGGCGAATCCTCCCACGCCAATCCATATGGTCCGCGACGAAGTCGAGGTCTTTTTCTGCACCGAAATCTGATTCATCATGTCGGTCGCGGACTTCGCCCAGTCCGGATCGCTTTCCATCAACGGTTTTTGCGCGGCATCGGACAGCGCGTCGACAGTCGACTTCTTCTTCAGCCATTCCTCCGAGTTCGAAGACACGGCCACCACCAGATTACCGTCATTCGAGGCAACCGCCAACATCACGGTATTCGGTTTCGGGTTCAACGATTCCAGCAGCGCGCTCACCCATTTATCCGGCTTGCCCTTGGCGTTGAAACTGTCCAGATACACCAAACGGACGGTGACGCCGGTCTCCTTTTTCGTCTGGTTGATGGCGTCCGTGATCTCCGAGACATTCGAACCGAGCAGATTCTGCGTGTCGGTGATGTCGTCCGTGGCTGTAATGCCCAATCCGGCACTGTCATCCGCATGGACCGGCGGAGTTATCCACAGCATCAAACACAAACCCAGCACGCTCGCCAGCAACATGCAAATCGCGATATTCCAACCTTTTGCCGTTCTGCCGCCGTTTCGCGACACGCCGACGGAACCCAAATGCATATGTTCTCCGACCACAGCTCCGTTTTTTTCGTTGCACACGCTCACTGATGACATAGCATCCACTGTACCGTCCGGTTGCGCCAACCGCGATCGCATGGAGAAACACACCAATCATCATTGAAAGGACCGGCACATGCCACAGTATCAAGTCGACAGCGAGCAGATTCAGTCCTCGAGCGCCGCCGTCAACGCCTCCATCCAATCCATCCGACAGGCCGTGCAGGGCATGTACGGCAATCTCAACAATCTGCAGAGCGTTTGGCGCGGCGGGGCTGCGACGCAGTTCACAGCGGTCGCCGAACAGTGGCGTGCCGCGCAGCAGCAGATGGAGCAGTCGCTTGAATCAATCCAGCGCGCATTGATGCAGGCCTCCACGTTGTATTCGGAGACCGAAATGCAGGCGTCGCGTTTGTTCGCGCAGTAGAAAGCGCGCGTAAGGCGCCTTCCAGATAAGCAAAGGCCCGCTCCCCATCGGGAAGCGGGCCTCATATCAGCTATTTGAGCTTATGGAAGCTTCCGGTCTTTCGATCAGTAGCCCATGTCGGCGCCAGCTGCCGGAGCGGCTGCCGGCGGTTCCGGCTTGTTGGCCACCACGGCTTCGGTGGTCAGGAACAGTCCAGCGATGGAAGCTGCGTTCTGCAGAGCGGAACGAGTCACCTTGACCGGGTCGGTGACGCCTGCGGCCAGCAGGTCCTCGTACTCGTTGGTGGCTGCGTTCAGGCCCTGGCCGTCAGGCAGGGAGCGAACCTTGTCGATCACCACATCGCCGGACAGGCCAGCGTTCTCAGCGATCTGCTTGATCGGGGCTTCGATGGCGCGGAACACGATGGCCGCGCCGGTAGCCTCGTCGCCTTCAAGCTTGACATCGTTCTGAGCCTTGGCCGCAGCCTGAACCAGAGCGACACCGCCACCAGGCAGCAGACCTTCCTCAATGGCGGCCTTGGCGTTGCGCACGGCATCCTCGATGCGATGCTTGCGTTCCTTGGCCTCGACTTCGGTAGCAGCACCGACCTTGATGACAGCGACGCCGCCAGCCAACTTGGCCAGACGCTCCTGCAGCTTCTCACGATCGTAGTCAGAATCGGTATTGGCGATCTCGCCACGAATCTGAGCGACGCGGGCAGCCACATCCTCCTTGGAGCCGCCACCGGACACGATGGTGGTCTCGTCCTTGGAGACAATGACCTTCTTGGCGGTACCAAGCACGGACATGTCGACGGAATCAAGCTTCAGGCCCAGCTCATCAGACACCACCTGGGCACCGGTCAGGATGGCCATATCCTGCAGCATGGCCTTGCGACGATCGCCAAAGCCCGGAGCCTTAACAGCGCAGGACTTGAAAGTGCCACGGATATTGTTCAGAATCAGGGTCGGCAGAGCCTCACCGTCAACGTCCTCAGCGATGATCAGCAGCGGCTTGCCGGTCTTCATGACCAGCTCGGCGATATGGACGACATCCTGCTGGGAGCTGAGCTTGCCGGAGGTCAGGAGGATATACGGATCCTCGAGCACGGCGGTTTGGTCATCGGCATTGGTCACGAAGTACGGAGCGATGTAGCCCTTATCGAAACGCATGCCTTCAGTGAAATCAAGGTCCAGGCCGAAGCGGTTGTTATCCTCGACGGTCACGACGCCATCCTGGCCGACCTTGTCCAGAGCCTCGGCGATCTTCTCGCCGACTTCCGGATCAGCAGCGGAGATCGTTGCGGTGGCAGCGATCTGGTCCTTGGTCTCAACGTCCTTGGCCGCTGCGACGAGTTCCTTGACGATGGCTTCGGAAGCCTTCTCGATGCCACGACGCAAAGCAATCGGATTGGAGCCGGCGGTGACGTTCTTCAGACCCTCATGCACCAGGGACTGGGCCAGCACGGTTGCGGTGGTGGTGCCGTCGCCTGCGACGTCATCGGTCTTCTTGGCGACTTCCTTGACCAGTTCGGCGCCGATACGCTCATACGGATCGTCCAGATCGATTTCCTTTGCGATGGAAACGCCATCGTTGGTGATGGTCGGAGCGCCGTAGGTCTTGTCAAGCACCACATTGCGGCCCTTCGGACCAAGGGTGACCTTGACGGTGTCAGCGAGCTTGTCGAGACCCGCGAGCATTCCCTGACGAGCTTCGTCGTCATATGCAATCATCTTTGCCATTGTTCCTCCACATATGGCTACACGGTATTATTTCCACCTTCGGAGCGACAATCAGAACCAGCCGTCAGCCGCCAGTTATCACTCTCACTCGTCGAGTGCTAATTCGCAGATTAGCACTCTCACGTCGAGAGTGCCAAACCCGATGACGTTCTTTGCGCTGTGAGCAAGATGTCAGTCGCATCGAATCAACTTGAAAAACGCCGGATTTCCAAGAAAATAAAAGAACCTCGCCTATGTTCGGGCGAGGTTCCAAACCGGTTCGGACGGCGTTTTTTCAGTTCAACAGCACCACAACGATCGGCGTGACCAATCCGCTGCTCTGCTGGACATTGGAGATTCCCAGCGTCTGCGCGACATTCTCCGCCGTCGCCTTGTCGGCCTCATTCTGATACCAGACAACCGTCTGGCTGGGAACGTTGCCGGTCGGATTGCTGGGCGTCACGCTGGTGTATCCGGCCTGGGTCAGGGCATCGGCCTTGCTCTTGGCGTAACCTGTGATGCTGGTGGCGTTCACCACGCGGATCTCGGTGGCCAGATTCACGCTCTGCTCAGAAGCCGCATCCTGGCCATTGTTCTGATCGTTATTCTGTTCCGCGTTCTGGTTGGCGTCCGAAGCGTCCTTCGACTGGCCATCCGAAGTACTGGTCTTCTTGCCGTCCTCGGACTTCTTGTTCTCCGTCTTGGCGTCTTTGGACGTGTCGTCCGTCTTCTTATCCGCCTTATCCGCCGTGGAGACGGACGATGAAGAGTCCCCCTTGGCCGACCAAGGCATTCTCAGGTTGCTGATCTCACCAGAATAGACTCCCCAGAACAGCAGGCCGGCGAGCAGAGCCACAATCACGACAATCACATACGGCAGAGCCCTGGACGCCATGGAACGTGTGCCACGGTGCACGCCCATCGGTCCCGCCGGAGGATTGTCGAACATATCCTTGGCGTAGGATTCGTAGGTCTCCTTGTCCTGCTTAGCCATTTTCTGCAACCTCATTTCTCACACTTACCGCCCCAGTGTACCGGCCCGTGCAGTCAGCCCACAATCAGCATCGTCGATTTTGCGCGTATTCGACACGTTTCCGCATGGAATCGGCATGGACATCCACAGGGCACGTCGTACAGTGGGAAAGTATGACTCATATCAAACCATTGAAGGATCTTGTGGAGCCCGGATGGGCCCAGGCCCTCGCCGATGTCGAACCCCAGATACATCTCATGGGAGACTTTCTGAGGTCGGAAATCGCGGCGGGACGTAAGTACCTTCCGGCCAGCAGGAACATTCTGCGCGCGTTTACCATTCCATTCGACGACATCAAAGTGCTTATCGTCGGCCAGGATCCCTACCCCACGCCGGGCCATCCGGTGGGACTGAGCTTCTGCGTGGCACCGGACGTCAAGCCCATTCCGCGCAGTCTGGCGAACATCTACACCGAGCTGACCGACGATCTGGGCGTGCCCATGCCGGCCAACGGCGACCTGACACCCTGGACCAAGCAGGGCGTCATGCTGCTCAACAGATGTCTGACCGTCGAACCGGGAAAGCCGGGAAGCCATCAGGGGCGAGGCTGGGAAGTGGTCACCGACGCGGCCATCAGCGCATTGAACAATCGCCGTCGGCCTGACGGCAGCGTCAAGCCTCTGGTCGCGATTCTGTGGGGACGAAAGGCGCAGACGTTGGAGCCCCTGCTCACCAACGCTTTCATCATCAAATCCCCCCATCCAAGTCCGATGTCCGCCCGCTACGGATTTTTCGGCTCGAAACCGTTCTCCCGCGCCAATCAGGCGCTAATCGAAGCAGGAGAACAGCCGGTGGATTGGACCCTCCCGTCAGCTTGACCCGTTAGAGTAGCAACCATGGCTTTATTCCCTCCAAAGAATCCGGCGCCAGCACCGGCACCCATCCCCATGCCCGCAGCCGCAAGACCAACCACGCTGTCGGCCGAAGACATCGCACGCGCCAGGAACATCGGTTCGCAGATTCGCGGACGTTTCGCGCAGACCCTGGTCGGACAGGACAATCTTCGTGAATCGCTGATCACCACTTTGGTGGCCGGTGGTCATATCCTCATCGAATCCGTCCCGGGTCTGGCAAAAACCACTGCCGCGCAGACCTTGGCCACTTCGGTGTCCGGCTCGTTCAAACGTGTGCAATGCACTCCCGATCTGATGCCTTCGGACCTGGTCGGCACTCAGGTCTTCGATTTCGCCACGCAGAAATTCTCCACGCAGATCGGCCCGATCCACGCCAATTTCGTGCTGCTCGACGAAATCAATCGTTCCAACGCGAAAACCCAGTCCGCCATGCTTGAAGCCATGGCGGAGGGCGCGACCACCATCGGAGGCCAACGCATCGCGCTGCCGAAACCATTCATGGTCATCGCAACGCAGAATCCAATCGAGGAAGAGGGCACCTTCAATCTTCCCGAGGCGCAGATGGACCGTTTCATGATGAAGGCCGTACTGACCTATCCGACAGAGCAGGAAGAGCAACGCATGCTCGCCATGCTGACCCGCCGCGGCTCCGATACCATAGACCAGCACGCACTCACCGGTGACACCGTTTCCATCAGCGACGTCGAATTCCTGCGTTCCGCGGCACGTCGTGTGCACGTGTCCGATGCGATCATGCAGTATGCGGTCGATATCGCGGCCACCTCCCGTGGCGCTGGAACCAAGCCCGTCCAAGGACTTTCCTCGCTCGTCAGGCTGGGCGCCTCGCCGCGCGCGTCCATCGCGCTGGTGCGCATAGGACAGGCCAACGCGCTCCTGCAGGGACGAGATTACGTCATTCCTGAGGATGTGAAGGCGTTCGCCCACGAAGTGTTGCGTCATCGTATTCTGATGACGTTCGAAGCACTTGCCGATGGCGTCACCAGCGACCAGGTGGTGGATTCGATCGTGCAGGCGGTCCCCGTTCCATGATCGACCAGATCCGTTCCGACGATCCGATCCGCAGAAAAATCGAGACGCTTGGAACCACGCTGAGTCTGCCGACGGTACGCAAGGCGCTCGGCATACTCGAAGGCGCGCACGCATCGAACAAACGCTTCGGCGCCGACGATGTCGTGGATATCCACGCCTATGAGCCGGGAGACGAGGCGAAACGCATCGATTGGAAGACCAGTGCCCGAGCGGGACGTCCAATGGTGGTGCAGCGTGAGCGTCCCTCCACTTCGAAGGCATGGTTGCTGCTTGACGTCGGACAGGAAATGACCGCCGCATGCCCTTCCTCGGAACAGGCGTACCAGGTGGCGGCAAACGCCTTATGCATGTTCGCCGCGCTCAGCCTGCGCCGAGGCGACGAAGTGTCCATGGTGTTCGGCGACAGCGCTTCCATCACCCGGGTGCCGTTCAACGGTGGCCTGGCGCAGTTCGAACGAACCTTGGATACGGCATTGCAGCGCGAGTGGACCAGGCCCCGCAATATCGACGCGTTGCTGGAATACGCGCGCCGCATTCGGGACAAAGAGGCGCTGGTCGTCATCGCCACCGAGGAGCATGCGTTGGAGGAACGGCATTTGAGCGCCATCCGCACGATTGCAAGGACACATCCGATGGTGCTCATCGATGTGGCCACCATCAATCCGTTTGATGTCAGCCATGCGCGCGTGGTGCTTGACGGGGCTGGAAAACGACGCGTGCCTGCGTTCCTGCGTAGGGGAAACACAGCTGGGCAAGTGCGAACGCATCGCGAATACCTGGCTGCGTCCATTCGCCATGAGCTGAATCGCTGTGGCTCGACGGTAATCCGATCCGATTCCAGCGAACGCATGTTCCATGAGTTCGTGCGCATGGTTTCCACGGCTTTGGCCCAGTCCACACGTAACCAATTGAGAGCCCCGTCCGTATTGTCGTTGGGAGACAAGGCATGATGCTCTTCCTTGCCGAGGATGACCTCGTCATCAAGGACCAGATTCATCTTGAGAACGGTTTGGCCGTCGTCATCGCGGTCTGTCTGTTGCTTGCCGTCGTTTTGGTGGCTCTTGTGGTCTGGCTTGCCCGGCCGAGCCGCGGGGCACCCTGCTGG
>OATU01001543.1_pt1 | contig 13392 bp, 16 predicted proteins | sample 1516711 | NCBI WGS metagenome assembly OATU01 (sample SAMEA2579971, study PRJEB22360) | human gut metagenome | biome: human gut; feature: human-associated habitat; material: faeces | place: Denmark | collected 2008/2010 | reverse complement strand
TTGACAGCCATATCTCCGGCGAGGTGCCGGAGCACCGGGACTTCATCTATGGCACAGCCATCCCCGCGCTGGAGCGCATGGGCGTAAAGATCCGCGTTCTCCGTGGGCCGCAGACCTATGTGGGGCTGTTCACCGGGAGGATCACCCGCGGGCCGAAAAGGGGCCTGCTCCGCTCCTTTCCTATCTGTGGGCGATGTGCCGTCCAGCGGGACTGCAAACTGAAACCGATTTTGCGGTATCAGAAAAGACTCCCGCCAGACACGGTGCAGTACATCGGCATCGCCAGGGATGAGCAGGAGCGGCTGCTCCGTCTGGACGGACGCCGTGTTTCCCTGTTGGACAAGTATGGCTATACGGAACAGGACGCAAAGCAGCTCTGCCGGGAGGCGGGGCTGCTTTCGCCTGTCTATGAATTTACCAACAGGGGCGGCTGCTGGTTCTGCCCCAACGCCAGGCGGCGGGAACTGCGCCACCTCTATGACCATCACCCGGATCTGTGGGCCAGAATGCTGGAACTGCAGGCACTGCCGGGGAAAGTCAGCGAAAAATTCAACCGGACCATGACATTTTCGGAAATTGACGCAGGTTTTCGGCGTGAAGATGAACAACTCAGCCTATGGAAAAACGCCGCATAGCGGTGAAAGGAGGTTTCATGCCAAATCATATCACAAATTTGATCTCATTTGGAGATCAGCCGGAGCAGGTCGCCGCTTTCCATCAAATGCTGCGGGATCTGCGCCAGAAGGATGGTGTTTACGGGAGCATCGATTTTAACAAACTCATCCCTATGCCAAAAGCCTTAGGCATTGAATCCGGAACCAGGACAACCAACGGCCTTGACGCATATCGCCGGTTTATAACTGGTGACAAAGCCGGTGCGGAGGCTTTCCAAAAAGAACATCCGGAGGAACGGGCGCTTGGGAAACAGGCGTATGAGAATATTCAGCAGTACGGTTCCCCCACCTGGTACGAGTGGTGTAATAAAAATTGGGGAACCAAATGGAATGCGTATTCCTGTGTGGAACTGGGTAAGGATGATGATACCCTGGAGTTCTTTACTGCCTGGAGCAGTGTCCCGACAATTTTGGAGGCCCTTTCGAGAAAGTACCCGGACCAGACTATCTCCTACCGCTGGGCAGACGAGGACATCGGGAGCAATGTGGGAGAGGCTGTATACAAAAACGGAGAAATGATCGATGCAAACATCCCGGAACCCGGATCCAGAGAGGCGTATGAACTGGCGTCGGATATCATGGGGATCGACCTTGCAGACTTTGACCTCTATCTCTCTGCGGATAAAAGCACCTATGAGTACCATGAGGACCCACCCAAAACAAAACGCACCAAGGATGGGCCGGCGAGATGACGTTTTACGAACAGGAACTTCGGAAACTGTTTGCGGACCGGCACGGTGATCGGCAGCCCCACTTTTGCGGGCCGGGCCTGTTTGGGAACGCTGGGAAAGGATCTCCGTGCCCGTGTGCAGTTTGTGACATCAGGCCACGCGGATCACTATGACGCCATCAGCGTTACGGTGCTGAACCGCACAGACGGCGTAGTAGATAAGCTCCGCCTCCGGCTGAAGGATATCCTCGGCGTCAAGCAGGTGCCAGGCAACCCCAACTTCCGTAATGGCGTAGCGCCGCATATCTGGGAAGATAGCGGGAACGCGGCGGACTATTCCGCCATGCGGCAGGCTGTGAGCGAGTACCTGGGAGTGTTCCGGGATCGTGTGACGGAGCGCCGGCAGGATGGCCCAAGACTCGTCTACATCTGCGCCCCGCTCCGTGGCGAGGTAGAGAAAAATATCGCCTTTGCCAGAGATAGAGCGCGGGAGGTGTTCGTGGAGGGCAACGTGCCCATCTGCCCCCATTTGATGTTTCCGCCCATTGCCGACCCGGAAAACCCGGCACAGGATCAGGCGGCACGGGAGATGGGCCTGCGGTTGGTGGAGTCCTGCCAGCAGGTCAACGTCTACGGCCCCGTCTGGACGGAGGGCATGTGGGCGGAGATCAACCACGCCGAGAGGCTGGGGATCCCTGTCCTGACAGACCAGAAGGAGCTGGGAAAGCCCCCGCACCGGCGAACCAAGCAAGGGAAGGAGCGATGATGTGATGGTGGACAACATTCCGCCAGAAGAACCGGAGATCGAATTATCAGGCAGGCAGATCGAGCAGTTGGATGCCATCGACAATGCCGTTTACCAAACGATCCTCACCTTCCTCAACAAGACGGAAGATGAATTTCCCTGGGATATGCATTATATAGGCGAAGTAGCGGATGCCATCGAAGGAACACTGCTGGATCTCGGCCAGCGGGTCCACCGGCCTGCAATCATAACGGAAAAAGGCGGAACAGTGCATTTGGAAGAATATCAGGAACCTGTACTGCAAACACCCCAAAAGAATAAGAAGAAGGAGAAACCTGCCTATGAGCGATAACCCCCAGTGGGAAATCATCCAAGGCGACGCGCTGAAGGTGCTGTCCGGCTTTGCGCCTGGGACCTTCGACGCGGTGATCACAGACCCGCCCTACGCATCCGGCGGGCGCACCCAGGCGGAAAAGAACAAGTCCACGGCCAAGAAATACTCCAACATGGGCGACCATGCTCCGCCGCCCTTTGACGGGGACGCCAAGGACCAGCGGTCATGGACGCGCTGGGCGGCGGAGTGGCTGTACGACGCCAGAAAAATCTGTAAGCCCGGCGCCCCGGTGTGTATGTTCATCGACTGGCGGCAGCTCCCCGCAGCTACGGACGCCCTCCAGTGGGCTGGTTGGATCTGGCGTGGCACCGCCGTCTGGGACAAGGGCAACAGCCGGCCCCAGAAAGGACGCTTCCGCCAGCAGGCGGAGTACATCGTCTGGGGATCCAACGGGGACATGCCCATCAGCCGGCCTGTGCCCTGCCTGCCCGGCGTGTTCAAGTACGGCAACCCCCAGAACCGCATCCACCTGACGGAAAAGCCCCTGCAACTTATGCGGGACATCGTGAAGATCACCGAGCCGGGCGGACGGATCCTGGACCCCTTTGCCGGCAGCGGCACCACGGTGCTGGCCGCTGTGCTGGAGGGCTACTCCGCCACCGGCATCGAGGTGACAGACGCCTATGCCGCACTGGCCAGAGGCCGGATCCGTCAGGCGCTGGAACAGGGGCTGGAGGACGTCCAATGACACGCCCTTGCTTTCCCGTTTCAGATGATAAGGGCGTCCAATGATACACCCTTTTTTGAAGGGAGGTCTGCACCATAGCAAAAGAACAGTATGCACGATTTTTCAGAAAGCCGGTTTCTGTGTCTGCTCTGCAAGATACCACCCCAATCATCAAGGCCGCCCCCTTTACAGTGGTGCGGGAGATCATCCTGTCGGAATCCAAATACCGCCGCTTTCAAGCGGATCTGCTGGCCGAGACCCCTTTCATCGCCGCCAGGACCCACCTTACCGGGTACAGTGAGAAGTCCGGCCGCTTCCGCTGCCTGCTGGTCTCTACCCGCAAGCGGCAGGACGGCATCCTCGTTGACAGCGAAGGTTACGCCTACGCCCGCTATGCGGCGTATGTGCGGGACAAGCGCGAACTGGATCTGGCCGGCGTCCCGCGGGATAACCTGAACCTCAAGGCCCGTGAGCGGTGAGCATTTTTCTTTTCCGCAGGAGAGGGAATTGAAATCCACCTACCGCTTGAAAATGGCCGCGCCCTGCGCGGCGATGGCGCAAGCATAGCATTTGTATGACAAATGCGCTTGCAGGGGGAATCCCCCTGGCCCCAATGCCGCCTGCAGGCAGAAAAAGGAGGTGACGTGTGCAGGAAAAAAGCAAATTTCTCTCTGTGCGGCTGACCGCAGAGGAACGGGAACACCTGGACCGACTGGCCAGAGAGTCTGGCCTGTCTCTAAGTAACGTCATCCGCTCCTGCATCAACCGCACGGAGATCCGCCAGCGCCAGCCGGCGGAGATCAACGACTTATATCGGGAGATCAACCGAATCGGCGTAAATATCAATCAAATCGCCCGGAGCGTCAACGCCGGCATCGCCACCCGACAAGACGCAAAAGAGGCGCTGTTCCTGCTGCGGCAGGTGTACCTGCTCATGGAAAAGGTCGCGGATCTGTAATGGCGGTTACGAAGATCCTCGCCCGCAAGGGACGGCTGGACGTGGGGGTCCGGTATGTCCTCAATGGGGATAAAACAGAGGAACAGATCCTGACCGCCAGCCAGGGCTGCTCCACGGAGCACGCCGTCAGCCGTATGATGAAAACCAAGCGGCACTATCGTCAGACGGACGGCGTCCAGTATTATCACATCATCCAATCCTTCAAGCCCGGCGAGGCCACCCCAGAACTGGCGCTGGAGATCGCAAAGGAGTTCGCCGCAGAGCATCTGTCCGGCTACCAGGCGGTCATCGGCGTTCATGTGGACAAGGAGCATATCCACGCGCACACCATTTTCAACTCCGTAAATGCGGATACCGGCGAGAAATACCACAGCAATGCCCGCAGTTACTACAGCCAGATCCGTGCCATCTCAGACCGGCTGTGCCGGGAGCACGGCTTGTCCATCATCATGGAGGGCAAGGGAGAAAAGGCGGTCAGTTACATCGAGTGGCTGCGGCAAAGCAAGGGCCAGCCCACCTTCCGCGCCATGCTGGAGGCGGATCTCCGGGAGGCCATAGAGGACGCCAACGATATCGGCCACTTCTTCCTCATTATGGAGCATAAGGGATATGAGATCAAGCATGGGAATCGCCTCAGCTTCCGCCTCAAAGGACAGGAGCGGCTCATGATACCAGGCCGGAAGAATCCGCTTTTCACCGAGGATGGGATCCGCGCCGCCATCGAGGGGAACCTGGATGAGATCGCCGCCGGTGCTCGCCCATCCATCGTCTATCGGCCCCGGTATGAGCCGTACCGCAGGCGCCACCCGCAGAAGTACACCGGATTCATGGCCCTGTATGTCCACTACCTCTATCTGCTGGGCAAGGCCGGGCAGCGGCAGTACCCGCCGAAGATGACGCCCCATCTCAGGAGGGAGATCATGAAGTTTGAGAGCTACAAGGAGCAGTTCGCCTTCCTGCGGGCGCATGGCGTCTCCACGGCAGAGGGCCTGCAGGCCGTCCATACCCGCACAGAGGAAACGCTGGCCAGCCTGATGAAACAGCGCACCATCCTCAATGTGCGGAAGAAGAAACGGCGGGCGCTCTACGACGCCCTCTCCGACGCAGAGGCCCTCGCCCCGGCGAAGGACTGCTATGAGTCCGGCATGCCCGGCATGGAGGAACCCTTTACCCGCTACATGGACGCCGTCTCCACGCTGGAGCGGTGCGGGATCCCCAGGGAGCAGTTGCTGGCGGAAAAGGCTGAACTATACCGACAGTTGGCGGACGTCAACCGGGAGATCCGGCAGGCACGGAAAGAAATTTCCATGTGTGACACTATTGAACGAAACCGGCCCCAGATGGAACATGATATTCAGGTGGCCGAGGCCACGGCAAAGGAGGTGGAACGAGATGAATATCGGAGGCGGTGAGGCCGCGGACCAACTGGTCCGCATGCTGCTCTCCGGCGGAGAGGTGGCCGTCCGGCTGGGCGGTTCAGCAGCCAAGAACCTGCTGGCCATGTCGCTGGCGCTGGCGAAAAACCACAAGAAGATCAGCGGCAAGGTCCGCATGGGCAAAATGCTGCAGCAGACGCGGGATCTGCGGGTGTTTCCCATGACGCAGGAGGAATACCGGGAGTTCAGGCTCAAGGCGCGGGAACCGAAATTGCTCTATGCGGCCATCCAAAACTCCCGGGACTCCAATGGCCCGAACAGCATGGTAGATGTTGTCATGCCGGCCACAGAGGTGGAACGGGCCAATTTGGTGTTCCAGAAGATGATGTACCAGCAACCGGAGTTCCCCCGAAAGGAGCAGCCGGATCGGGAGCGGCAGCCGGAGATGGAACCAGGAACGCCAAAAAAAGATTCCCGGTCGGGACGCGCCTCACGCGATACCGGCACCAGCTCTCCTACGCGCGCCGGGAGCGCGGCGAGGACGACGAGTGAGGAGCGGCCCTCTGTTGAGGGCCGCCTGCAGGGCTATCGCGCTCGGTTGGAGGAACAGCGTCAGCGTGCCCCGGCCAGGCAGAAAACCAAGACGCGGACCAAGGCCAGATGATCGGGTGCTGTTCGGGGAAAGTGCTGGATATTCCGGGCCGGTTCGGGTATGGTTGAGTTGCAAAAAAGTGGAAGGAGGCCAAATCACATGAAAGCCGTTTACTACTACAGAGGACACACCGGCAGCGCAGGATTCCTGCTCCTGGAGGATATGGCACTGCTGAAAAGGCTGTTCGCGCACGGGAGCCTGCCGCCCAAGGCACAGTTGCGGGGAAAACGCTGCTGGCTGTATCTTCGGGTGGATACCGGCAACCCGATGGCAGACGAGATCGGCATCAGTGGGCAGGACACTTACCTGCGCCAATTCGCGGAAGAAAACGGCATGCAGATCGCCGGCGTATACAAGGATTATATGAGCGGGCGGGATCTCCGGAGGCCCGGCCTTCAGTTCCTGGAGCAGCAGGCTGCGGAAAAGAAAATGGATTATATCCTTTCCTGTAAACGGGATCGGATCTACCGGGGCCATGACCTGCGGGGCCTCCTGCGGTATGAGGACCGAATGCATACCCTCGGCGTGGACATCCTGTATCCCTTCGAACAGGACTGATCAAACGGGCATACATCCCATCAGCCTACGGGGCGCACTACTGCGGTGCGCCCCCTGTTTTTACATTTGGAGGTGAATGCCGCTGAATCAACCGGGCAGATCGGGAGGGCTTCTCCCGTATCTGTTTCTCTACATCCCCGTGGTCTGGGCCGCGCTCCTGATCGCCCAGTCCCTCGGGGACGGCCTGCCGGAACTGCTGACGAACCTGACCGCAGCCCTGCAGACCCCTTTGAAGATCCGCTGGACGGAACACAGCCTGATGAGCATTCTCGCCTGCACCGGCCTCTATGTCATGGGGATCTGCCTCTACCGCACCACCCAGGGCCGTACCCGCGACGGCGAGGAACACGGCTCCGCCCAGTGGGCGTCCCCCAAACAGGTCAACGCCATGTTCTGTCAAAAGCAGAATAAGCCCCTGACAAAGCATGTCCGCCTGGGGCTGGATACCCACAAGCACCGCCGGTCCCTCAACGTACTGGTCATCGGCGGCAGCGGCGCGGCCAAGACCCGCAGCTATGTGCTGCCCAACATTCTGGAGGCCAATACAAACTATGTAATCACCGACCCCAAAATGGAGGTGCTCACCGCCACCGGCGGCTACCTTAAAAGCCAGGGCTATGATGTGCGGGTGCTGAACCTCGTTAACCTGGAGCAGTCGGACGGATACAACCCCTTCCGCTATATCCGGGATGAGAAGGACGCCCTGCGGCTGGGCAACAACCTCATCCAGGCCGCGCCGCTCTCACCCAGCCCACCACGCCCAAGAACAGCCATGAGTCGGACCCGTTCTGGACCAAGGCCGAAACGGCGCTGCTGCAGGCCATCATCCTCATGCTGTTTCAGGAGGCGCCGGAGTCCGAGCAGAACTTTTCCATGGTCATGCGGGTGCTGGAGTATGCGGAGGTAAAGGAGGACGACGAGGACCACGTCTCACCGCTGGATCTGCTGTTCAGCGCCATTGAACGGGAGAAGCCGGACAGCGTCGCCGTCCGGCAATATAAGGTCTTTAAGATGGCGGCGGGCAAGACTTCCAAGAGTATCCTTGTGTCCACCGCTGTGCGCTTGGCGCCCTTCAACCTGCCCCAGATCCGGGCCATCACGGACCACGACGATATGGATCTCTACACCCTGGGGGAGAAGAAGTGCGCCCTGTATGCCGTCATCCCGGACAATGACACCACCTACAACTTTTTGGTGAGTCTGCTCTACTCCCAGGTGTTCCAGACCCTCTACTACTGCGCCGATCAGATCCACCACGGCCCGCTGCCCCGGCACGTCCACTTCATATTGGACGAGGCACCCTCGGTCAATCTGCCGGGGCTGCCCCGTGAACTGGCAACCATGAGGTCGAGAAACATCTCCTGCAGCACCATCATCCAGAACATGGCGCAGATCAAGGAGCAGTTCAAGGACTCCTGGGAAACCATCCCCGGCAACTCGGACACCTTGCTGTACCTCGGCGGCAACGAGTCCAGCACCCACAAGTACATCTCCGAGGCCCTCGGCAAATCCACCATCGACACCAAGACCCACGGGGAAACCAAGGGCAAGTCCGGCTCCTGGTCCACCAACATGCAGATCAACGGGCGGGAGCTGCTGACGCCGGACGAGGTACGCCGGCTGGACAACCGGTACGCCGTCCTGCTCATCCGCGGCGCGGGGCCGGTGATGGACCTGAAATACGATTTGATGAAACACCCCGCGGTCCGTCAGACTTCGCTGGCCGGCGGGCCACCCTATATCCACCACGGGCAAAACCAAGCATCGGTGATCTCTGGACATGAATTGTTTGCGGCATTTTCCACCGATGACGCCAATGAAGAAAAGGAGAATGCAGCATGAACCATCTATTTGAAAAGCGGGTCAAGCGCATTTACACAATGCTTTCCTGCTTTGTGCTGGTCGCCGTCATGACCGTCTGCCCCGCCTTCGCGGCGGACGACCCACTGGCGGTTGTGACGAATCTGAGCGACTTCATCTTTTCCCTCATCCGGGCCATCGGCCTCATCCTGCTGGGTTTCGGCGTCCTCCAGCTGGGCCTGTCCCTCAAGAGCCACGACCCCTCCCAGCGCGCCAACGGCATGCTCACCATCGCTGGCGGCATTGTGATCACATTTACCAAGGAGATCCTCACCCTCATCACCGGCTGAGTGGGCAAAGCGGGAGGGCGCACGTGGCGTCCTCCCGCACCCTTCCCACACGGAGGTGATGCACAATGGGAAGTGGAAACTGGATCGTTGACAATCTAAACTCAGCCCTTGCTACCTGGAACGACAAGCTCACCGAGATCTGGACGCTCATCTCCACGTCGCCGGAAGAATTCAAAGGCGGCGGGATCTGGGACGTCATTCTCAATATCCATGACGCGCTGAGAGCCATCGGCTACGCCCTGCTGGTGCTGTTTTTCGTGGCCGGCGTGGTCAAGACCTGCGGCAGCTTTACGGAACTCAAGCGCCCGGAGGTGGCGGTCAAGACCTTTGTGCGGTTCGCGCTGGCGCAGGGGGCCGTCACCTACGGTCTGGAACTGATGATGGCCCTGTTCAGCATCGCTCAGGGGGCGGTGTCCACCATCATGGATGCCTCCGGCCTCACGGCCATGTCCGACACGGCACTGCCGGATGAGATGGTGGCCATCATCGAGGACGTGGGCTTTCTGGAGAGTATCCCGCTGTGGGCGGTGACGCTCCTGGGATCCCTGTTTATCTGGGTCCTCTCGCTGGTGATGATCCTCACCGTGTATTCCCGCTTTTTCAAACTCTACATGGCGTCGGCCATCGCACCCATCCCGCTGGCCAGTTTCGCGGGACAGCCCTCCAGCAGCATCGGCGTGGCTTTTATCAAGAGCTACGCCGCCATCTGCCTGGAGGGCTGTATGATCGTTTTGGCCTGTATTATCTTTTCCCAACAGGGATCCGCCCCCCCGGCCATCGGGGATGCCACAAGGGCTGCCGCTACTATCGTTTGGAACTATATCGGGGAGTTGATTTTCAACATGCTGGTCCTGGTGGGCGCTATCAAGATGAGCGACCGTCTGGTGCGGGAGCTGATGGGCCTTGGTTAATCCTGCAGGTCATCGATATGGACGATACCGCCGCCGTTGCGGCCGGCCTCGCGCACCCGCTGGATCAAAATTTCCTCTTTTTCTTTCTCGCGCCGGCGCCGCTCCATGATGGCGGAGATTTTCCGCACCAGGGAGTACACCCAGGACAGAACCGTCACTGCCAGCAGGACGTACCATATTACATTGGCCAGCGTGTAGTGGGCGTAGTACCAGTCGCTCAGCAGCGTCGGTACCACCAGCGCGTACAGCAGCGGGATGGTCAGACGGAACACCGCGGCCAGGCGGAACAGGATGGACAGGATCAGGATCCCGGCTCCCAGGAAAATATATGCATATAACATGGGTACACCCCTCTCGCTATTTTTTCACTTTGATGTTAGCATACCCCGGCGGACATGGCAACTCCTGTCTGCCAAAAGTCCAGGAACGGAAACGGAGGTGAAATCCAATCGAGGTACGCATCAACAAAGAGGTCCGAAACTATCAGGAGAGCCTGTTTTTCGGGCTGTCGCTCCGCCAGCTCATCTTCGCGCTGCTGGCCGTCGCCGTTGCCGTAGGCGTGTATTTTGGCCTGCGCTCCGTGCTGGCGACCGCCGAGATCGGATGGGTCTGCGTCCTGTGCGCTTTCCCGTTCGCTCTCGGCGGTTTTTTCCAGTACAATGGCATGACGCTGGAGCGGTTTCTACTTGCTTATATCCGCACGGAATTTATATATCCTCACCGGCTCGTCTTCAAATCGGACAATCTGTACGCGAAACTCATGGAGCGTTCGAGTATGAAGGAGGCCCTGAAGATTGATTAAAACCCTGCAAAATACATTGAGGCAGGACAAGGAACAATTTACCGTACCAAGATCTGTACAGGACACCATCCCCATCCGCCGCATCTGGCCGGATGGGATTTTTCAGTTTGGGAGTAAGTTCTCCAAGTGCATCCGCTTTTCGGATATCAACTACGCCATCGCCTCCAAAGAGGACAAGACGGCCATGTTCCTGAATTATTCCGAATTGCTCAATGCGCTGGACACTGGCTCCACCACCAAGATCACCATCAACAACAAGCGGCTCAACCGCCAGAACTTTGAGGAAACCATCCTACTTCCGCCCCGTGGGGATTTTCTGGACGGATACCGGGCCGAATACAACACCATGCTCACGGACAAGGTCACCGACGCATCCAACAGCGTGGTGCAGGAGCGGTACATTACCGTCTCCACCCACAAGAAAAATGTGGATGAGGCCAAGACCTTCTTTGACCGTGTTACCAATGACATTACCAGCCGGCTCAACAAATTGGACTCCCGCAGCGAGGAACTGGACGCCATCGAACGTCTGCGGATCCTCCATGACTTCTACCGGGTAGGTGAGGAAACCGAATTTCACTTTGACCTCAAGGACGGCATGCGGAAGGGGGCCTCCTATAAGGACGCCATCTGCCCGGACAGCATGGAGTTCAAGAAGGACCACTTTGTCATGGGTGATAAGTTCGGACGGGTCCTGTTCCTCAAGGAGTACGCCTCCTACATCAAGGACTCCATGATCAATGAGTTGACGGAGCTGAACCGGACGCTCATGCTGTCCATCGACGTGATCCCCGTCCCCACGGACGAGGCGGTGCGGGAGATGCAGAACCGGCTGCTGGGCGTGGAAACCAATGTGACCAACTGGCAGCGCCGGCAGAACAGCAACAACAACTTCTCCGCCGTTGTCCCGTATGACCTTGAACAGCAGCGCAAGGAAACCCGCGAGATGCTGGACGATCTCACTACCCGCGACCAGCGCATGATGTTCGCCGTGGTGACGCTGGTGCATCTGGCAGACACCAAGGAGGAACTGGACAGCGACACGGAAACCCTCCAGTCCATTGCCCGCAAGCACCTGTGCCAGCTCTCCACCCTCAACTGGCAGCAGGCGGAGGGGCTGGTGACGGCGCTACCCTTGGGCCTGCGCCGCATCGATGCCCTCCGCACCCTTACCACCGAGGCGCTGGCTGTCCTCATGCCCTTCAAGGCCCAGGAGATCCGCCATCAGGGCGGCGTGTACTACGGGCAGAATGTCATCAGCAAGAACCTCATCCTCGCCAACCGCTGGGAACTGCTCAACGCCAACGGCTTTGTCCTCGGCGTGTCCGGCTCCGGCAAGTCCTTCACCGCCAAGCGCGAGATGGTGGGGCTGGCCCTGGCAGCGGAGAACGGCGCAGGCGGCCTGCCGGATGACATCATTGTCATCGACCCAGAATCCGAATACCGGCCGCTCATCGAGGGCTTAGGCGGCGAGGTCATCGAGGTGTCTGCCACCTCGCCCAACCACATCAACGCCATGGACATGGAGCAGGGCTACGGCGACGGGGAGAACCCGGTGGTGCTGAAGTCCGAGTTTCTGCTGTCTCTGTGTGAGCAACTTATGGGATCTGGGAAACTCTCCGCAAAAGAGAAGTCCATCATCGACCGCTGTGCCGCTCAGTGCTACCGGGACTACATCCGCAGTGATTATAAGGGCACTGTACCTACCCTGCAGGACTTCCACGCCGAACTGCTCCGCCAGCCGGAGCCGGAAGCGCGGGATGTGGCGCTGGCTATTGAACTGTTCACCGAGGGCAGCCTGAACACCTTCGCCAAACCCACCAATGTGGACACCAATTCCCGCATCCTCTGTTATGACATCCGGGATCTGGGCCGCCAGCTCCTGCCCGTGGGCATGCTGGTGGTGCTGGACAGCATCTTCAACCGCATCATCCGCAACCGCCAGCAGGGGCGGAATACCTGGATCTACATCGACGAAATTTACCTGCTGTTTCAGCACGAGTACAGCGCAAACTTCCTGTTCACCCTCTGGAAACGTGTCCGTAAGTATCGGGCCTGCTGCACCGGCATCACACAGAATGTGGACGACCTGCTCCAGTCCCACACCGCCCGGACCATGCTGGCCAACAGCGAGTTCCTCGTCATGCTCAACCAGGCGGCGACGGACCGGACGGAGCTGGCCAGGCTGCTGAACATCTCGGACAACCAGCTCTCCTACATCACCAATGTGGACTCCGGCCGCGGCCTCATCAAGTGCGGCAGTGCCATCGTGCCCTTTATGGACAACTTCCCCAAAAACCGGCTGTACCGCCTGATGACCACCAGGCCCTCCGACACGGACGGCAGCCATGCGCCGGGGCGGGCCGCGTAATGCGGCCCGCTTTCATGGGGAGGCGGCCGGATGGATAAGATCAAGGAAAAACCCCATACTGTGGCCTCCGTCCGGGAGAAGATAAAGGCCGCGCCGAAGGAACTGGTCCATCGCGGCCTGGAGGATGGGGCAGACCGCCTGCGGACGCAGCTCCGGGACGCCGCCCAGCAGGGGCGGAGGGATGACTACGGCGGCGACCAAATCGAGGATACCACTGCGGACAGCATGCGCCGTATGGAGCGCGGTGCGGAAAAGCTCATCAAGGAGAAACGGAAGAACCGTGCCTCCCGCGACGGCAGTTCCGCGGATTCCACCGCTGGGGATCCCGCGCCGGAGATCCGTACACGGGAGCATGAAAGCCGTGTCAACGCCGCAGCGGCAGACCAGCCGGCGGAATCGGTCGGAAAAGCCGGGCAGCGGATCAAGACCAAGGACGCATACCTGCGCGCTCAAACGGAAACGCA
>OATU01001537.1_pt1 | contig 13469 bp, 10 predicted proteins | sample 1516711 | NCBI WGS metagenome assembly OATU01 (sample SAMEA2579971, study PRJEB22360) | human gut metagenome | biome: human gut; feature: human-associated habitat; material: faeces | place: Denmark | collected 2008/2010 | reverse complement strand
CATATTCTCCACCTTACTCAACCCCGTGTGCAGGTGGGGTAACGGTATGCTGGTAGGGCAGAAAAACGTCGCACGCGGGAAGGTGCCCATTGGATTTCGAAGTATGGCCTGAAGCCATCGAACTTGGTCGACTGTTCGCCGAACAGGGTTACGAGCTGGCATTGGTCGGCGGCCCGGTCAGGGATTTGCTGCTCCATAGAAAGAGCCACGATTTGGACTTCTGCTCATCCGCACGGCCTGAGCAGTTCGAGCCGATACTGCGCCGGTGGGGGCATGACGGCTTCTGGGACATGGGGCGCAAGTTCGGCACGCTGGGTGCCATGCGCCGCCGCCCGGACGGCACCGAGGTCAAGGTGGAGGTCACCACCTATCGCTCCGACACGTACGATCCGGACTCGCGTAAGCCCGAGGTCAATTATGGCGACACGCTTGAGGGCGACCTGTCCCGCCGCGACTTCACCGTCAACGCGATGGCCCTGCGCGTGCCTGACCTGCAATTCGTGGACCCGTTCGGTGGTGCCAGTGATCTGTCCAAGGGCGTGTTGCGCACGCCGGTGGACCCGCGACAGTCCTTTGACGACGATCCGTTGCGTATGATGCGCGCCGTGCGATTCGTGGCCCAGCTGGGCTTCCGTATCGCGCCGGACGCGGCCGAGGCGATTACCTCGATGCGCGACCGCATCGACATCGTATCCGCCGAGCGTGTGCGCGACGAACTGACCAAACTGCTGCTCTCCGACCGTCCGCGCGCCGGCCTTGAGGCGTTGGTCGAATCCGGTCTTGCGGACATCGTCTTCCCGGAAATTCCGGCCCTGCAATTGCAGATCGACGAACACCACCGCCACAAGGACGTCTTCGAGCACACGATGATTGTGCTCGAACGTGCTATCGCCCTGGAAACCGGCCCGGACGGCCCGGTGCCCGCCCCCGACCTGACGCTGCGCTTGGCCGCCGTGATGCACGATATCGGCAAGCCGAAGACCCGCCGGTTCGAGCCGGGCGGCAAGGTGAGCTTCCACCACCATGACGCGGTGGGTGCCAAAATGACCCGCAAGCGTTTGAAGGCGCTGCGTTTTGACCACCATCTGGTCGAGGACGTCTCAGAACTGGTGAATATGCACCTGCGCTTCCACGGCTATGTGGACGAGCCGTGGACCGATTCGGCCGTACGCCGGTATGTCAAGGATGCCGGGCACCTCTATGAGCGGCTGAACAGGCTCACGCGTGCGGATGCCACCACACAAAACAAACGCAAGGCGATGATCTTCTCCCAGGCCATGGATGAGATGGAGGAGCGCGTCCGCGAACTCAAGAAGAAAGAGGACTTCGACGCGATCCGCCCGGATCTGGACGGCAACGAAATTATGGAGTTGCTGGGCTTGGAGCCCGGCCCGATGATCGGCCGCGCCTACAAGCACATGCTGGAATACCGCTTGGATAACGGTCCGGTGGACCACGATGTGGCCGTCGAAGAACTCAAGCGCTGGTACGCCGAGATTCAGTAGTCCGATACTAGTCCGATACCAAAAAACCGTACGCTGAATACGTGTCAGCGTACGGTTTTTCGCGAAGATGAAGCTGTATGCGCCTTACTGCGCCGTGTATGCGTCGTGTTTGGTGTCGGCGGGCAGCTTGGTCATGCTATCGGCGGCCTTGCAACCCTCGATATTGGTGATGGTCTTACCGGATTGCGGGGAGGAGTTGGTGTCCTGCAGATCGTTGAACGTGGCGCCGATGACCACATCGATGAGCTGATCCTCGCGAGCCGTCATGATCATGGTGGCGTCGGTGAAATTGCCGATCAGCGTATACGCCTGATTAATGGCGTTCTTGCCGAAGTAGATGGTGGTGCGTTCAACGTCGGTGCTGGAATAGTTATCGATTTTCTGCACGCTGAATCCACGATTGGCCAAAGCTTCACCCACGGCCTTGGCGAATTGGCCGTGAGAGGTGCCGTTCATCACGCGAATGCCGACCGAAGCGTTGGACACGTATTGCGCTTTGCCGCTGCTGTCCTTGACCGCGCACGGCGCCGCGTTGCCGTAATTCGGCTGGCTGGCCGGAGTCTCCACTTCGCCGAGGCCGAAAACGTGGAAATTGAACAGTAGGGCTATGACCAGCACTACTGCCAATACCGCGCCGCTGATGGAAAAGACGATGGTCTGGCGGCGGCGCACGTACGCCTTGCGGGCTTCACGTTCATCAACCTGATACGTCATCGGTGGACTTCTTTCATGGGTCGGGTGGCTGGTTGCTACCTTAGCGTCACTGTCTGACGCTGATATTGGGGTGTTCGGGAGATTTGGCTCGAATAATACGATCGACCACAGCTGTATCGCGCCACACCTCGATAATGCGTTGTGCCGCTGCCTCGTCGGCGGCGAAAGCGACCACTGAGGGGCCGGATCCGGAGACGAATGCATGGCTGGCACCCGCCTGCGTGGCGGCGTCGATGGCCTGCCCGCTGCGGGGATGCAGGCTGATTGCCGCAGCCTGCAGATGATTGCGGTCGCCTTCTGCGGCTCCCACGATGTCAAAGGTGTGGTAGACCTCAGGAGTGCTGAGTTGCGACTGGTATGCGCCGACCAATACTTCGCCGCTGAATCCCTGTTCTATCAGCGCCAGCTCATCGCGGCTGCCGGGGGCGATATCCGTGATGCGTTCGCCGAAACCGGTGCCGTATGCAAAGCCACCGGTCAGGCAGAACGGCATGTCCGCGCCCAACGTGGCGGCAATGGTGCGCAGGCGCTCTATGGGCCAGTTCAGCTCCCAGAGACGATTGACCGCCAGCATGGTCGCCGCGGCGTCGGCTGAACCGCCGCCTAGTCCGGCACCCACGGGAATGCGCTTGGTGATGGTCAACGCCACATCCGGCTCGCGCTCGGCCGCCTGGGCCATGGCGAAGAGGGCCAGTACCGCATGGTTGCGGCGCATGTCGTTGCGTGAGGAGGCCAAGTCGCCCAAATAAGCGCCTTCGAGCTCCAGAGAGAATCCTGCTCCGGGTTGCTTGGCGGTTGCGGTGACGGTGTCGTATACGCCGATTGCGCAGTAGATGGTGTCCAGTTCGTGGCGTCCGCCCCATTCGTCGTGAGCAGGTCCCACTTCCAAGGTGAGATTGGTTTTCGCCGGGCAATCCACCGTAATGGTGATGGGGGAGAGCTCATCGAACTGATGTCGGGCAGCGGCTGGGCGTGGATGTGAGGTTACCGGACTCATTGTGCCTCATCTCCATCTCCACATGATTCGATGGCCTTGGCCAGAGCGGTGAATTCGGCGATGGTGAGCGTCTCTCCTCGACGGGTCGGATCGATGCCGGCGATGGAGAATGCCTCGGAGGGCGCAATGGTCTTCAATGCCGCGTGCAGGGTCTTGCGACGCTGACCGAATGCCGCATCGACCAGACGAAATACGAGTTCCCGTTGTGTGCCGTCGTCTGTGCTGTTCGCAGTTCCCGGGGCAGCCGGGTCATCGGCCTGATACCGGGTGAATTTGACGAGCGCGGAATCCACATTGGGAGCCGGCCAGAACACATTGCGGCCGATGGTGCCCACTCGTTCGGCGGTGCCATACCAGGCGAGCTTCACGCTCGGCGTGCCGTAGATCTTGGAACCGGGCTTGGCGGCGAGTCTGTCGGCCACCTCTTTTTGCACCATCACCAAGAACGAGCCGAGGTTGTCGAAACGCTCCAACAGCGTGAGCAGAATCGGCGTGGCCACGTTGTACGGCAGATTGGCGACCAGCGTAAACGATGTGTCGCCGTTGAAATCAGGCACGTTCTCCGGGGTGACGGTTAAGGCATCCCGATTGACGACGGTGAGTCGTGACGTGGCTTCGGGCATGAATTCGGCGACTGTGCCCGGCAGTCGTTCGGCCAGCGGCGGATCGATTTCGACTGCGGTCATGGTGGCGCCGGTTTCCAGAATCGCCAATGTCAACGATCCCAGGCCGGGGCCGACTTCCATGACATGATCGGCAGCGGTCACTCCCGCCTCGCGTACGATACGACGGACCGTGCCGGGGTCGATGACGAAGTTCTGCCCGAATTTCTTGGTGGGGCTGATGCCGGCATCGGCCGCGATACGACGGATATCGGCGGCACCTAACAGGTGACCGGTGGCGGGAATGGTGTCGTTCATAAGTGTGTGTTCCTTGTGGGCTTCGTAACCGATCAGTACCAACCGACTTGTTCGGAATGTTGCCATGCCTTGGACGGGCTGCCGTAGGCTTGTGCGATGTACCACAGACCCCAATCGATCTGTACGGCGGCATCGTCACGGTAATTGGCACCGAACGCAGCCATTTTGTCTGCTGGTAGCGACTGAGGAATGCCGTAGGCACCGGAGCTCGCGTTTTCGGCATACCACAGCCAACTGGACTCGCGGGTCCATAGTTTGACCAGACAATCCCAGTCGTTGCCCGTCCACCCGCGCTGCGCGGCGGCACCGGCGGCATAGGCCTGAGCCTGGGCTACGGTCGCATGCCAGAGTCGACCGGAAGGCGTGGTGGTTGTTCCTGAATCGGAGCCAGAAGAGCCGGAATTGTTGTTCGTACCGCCGCCGGTGTTACCGGTGTTGCCGGAGTTGCCGGAGTTGCCGGTGTTGCCGGTGTTGCCAGTGTTGCCGGTGTTGCCGGTGTTGCCGGAGTTGCCGGTGTTGCCGGTGTTGCCGGTGTTGCCGGTGTTGCCGGTGTTGCCGCCGGTGTTGCCGGCATTGTTGTTGGACGACTCGTGCTGATTGTTGGAACCGGAATCGGCCTTGCCGTTATCGGCGGAGTCGGATTTCTTATCGGAACCTTTATTGGTATCAGACTTGGCGGCGCCTACGGCGATGATCTGGTCGATGGCCATCGAGGTGACGGTCTCCGATTTCAGCGTCTCCGATTCGGCCACGCCATCCACATAGGTGACGTCGTACACCTGCGTCTTCTCGCCGTTGACGCCCTGCTGGCGCACATCGGCTTGCCCTTCAGCCAGATTCGGGTCGATGATGGTCTGGGTGGAGAACGGAATCACGGACGTGCGCGTCTCCTCGCCGTGGGTCACGCGGCGTACGCGCAGAATGGTCTCGTCGCCGTCTTTCTCAACGTTGACGCGATCCTCCTTGTTGAGCACGATGCCCTTGGAATCGAGGATGGAGGCGGCCGGCAGCTTGCCATTGGGGGCCACCGAGCTTTTGCCGTCGGCGATGACGGTGACCGGCCCGGACTGGTTGATCACCAGGCCGCCGGTGAGCTGGTTGTACACGTTCTTGATGTCGACGGTGATCTTCGCGGCGTTGTTCTGGTTTTCCTCGAAAAATCCCAGTAGCTGGTCGGCACTGGTGGCCACGGTCCAGAAGGGAACGGACGTGCCGTCGATGTTGATAGTGGTCTGGTAGGCGGACTGTACGGTGACCACGGCATGATTGGCGAGCTGGTCGCCGGACGAGGTAGTGACGATATCGTGGGTCTTGATATCCACCCCTTGTTCCTCCAGAAGACGGGTGGCCGTCATCGCATATGTGGTGACTTGGGTGGTTTGCCCGTTGATGTTCAGGGCCACGGATTTACGCGCGGTGAACGCGAATGATCCAGCCAGCGCGATACTGGTCGCCGCGATACAGGCGATTACGCGGATGCGACGCAGTGTAACAAACCGCTGCGGGGTCCAACGCCGTGCCATTGCCATACTCTTCCTGCTGGGTGAACGATTACGCCACCCATCGTAACGGTTGTTCCGGCCCGTACTGCGGTTTCACCGGCCACCGTCACCATTCCTGCTCGTCAGATTGTTCTGAGCTCAAAAAAAGAAAAGAAAAGGGGGGCGGGAGAGAAGGGGATGTTCCCGCCCCCTTGAAGGCGCGGAGCTGGTTGGGGGACGCTCCGCCCTCATTCCAGGAAGCCCATAATTGGGGGAAGGCTCCTGGAGTACTTACCCAAGGTAAGAATTATATGCGTAGAAAAGTCTACGTATCACATAATACGCCATTTTTTCTGCGCGACGAGCCTCTTGTCGGGATCGAACCGACGACCTGCCGCTTACAAGGCGGCCGCTCTGGCCATCTGAGCTAAAGAGGCGATTGTTCTTAACGTGTAAATCGTTGCGAACAAATGACTAGTATACCGGTACTTCCCGAGTGGTCAATTTAAGCCGAGCCGCAGGCGGTATTGCATATGTCGCGGTGTCAACTTATTCGGCCACGCAGCATCAGGAGGCGACCGAAATCGGCTTTCCGCTGGCACCGATGGATGGCATTTTGCCTTCCACGCCTACCTGGTCAGCATCCAGCCCAATGGACTTGAGGAAGCCGTCCACCATATTCGTGTCCGCCAGCGTGAGCTGCTTCAGATCCCAGTATTCGCCGTTGATGGTGAGTGTGGGGGAGGAGAAGGCGCCGGAGCTGTTGAACAGTTCGGGGCGCAGGATCGTGTAGTTGTTGGAGGCGGTGAGCCAGTCGAGGTATTCGTTCTTGCCGCTGAACGCCGCGGCGGCCACATCCTCGCTCACGCCGGCCTTGACGGCCTGCTTCTCCAGCTTGGCGTTGCTTACCGGCTCGTAATTGGACAATTCGCCCGGCTGGAAATCCTCAGCGTAGATATTGGAGAGGTAGCTCATGAGGTGGTCGGGATCGTCATCATGCTCGGCAATGTAGATGGCACCGTTGAACGCGCGGTTGGAGTAGTTGTCGGAGCTCTTGTTGTCCTGGAAATTGAGGAAGTGCAAATCGATGTTGAGCTGGCCGGCGTTCATCAGCTTGACGAGCGTTTGATCGAGCTGGCGGTTCACCGAGGCGCAGCCGGGGCACAGTGGTTCCATATAGATGGATATGGTGGGAGCCCCCTCGGCCTTCTGGCCATACCCTTTGTTGGAGATTACGAAGCCGGCCTTGTCGTCGGCGTTAGCCGGCTGGGTGCTGACTTTCTTGAGCTTGCTGTAGGCCTCGTCCACGGTCATGTTGCTTTGTTGGCTACTGCTGCTGGTGTTGGACGGCTGCATGGCCTTGTATACGGCGAATCCAGCGATGGCCACCAGCACCACGATAATGGCCACCACAATGCAGCCGATGATGGTCTGCTGCTTACGCTCCTTGGCTGCCTGCTCGGCCCGTGCCTGCTGGGCGGCCTCCTCGGCCGCTCGGCGCTCAGCGCGTGTGGCACGCTTGGCCTGACGCTTCGGATCTGACATAGCTATCCCCTTGCAATCGCTTCAATGTTTGGGCCCCATCATAATGACCGGGCCTGAGGAGGACTGCGCCCAGAGCTGATCTGAGGTGAATTCCCTGTAAAAGTGTGACGGAACGAACGTATCGGATACACAACGGCCATGTGTGCGGATGGCTGATGTGTGAGATTCCGCCCCGCTCTAGGCGAACGGCATCCAGTTGATCGGCATGCCCAGAATCGGCATCGCGCACAAGGCCACGGTGATGATGGCCCATATGGTGAACAGCACGGTGCCGCGCCCGCCGCCCTTGGGCGCCGGCGCCACTGGAGCAGGTGGAGCCCCACCCACTTCGGTGGATGGCGCGCCCGCCGGGCGACTGTGTTTGAGCCCGCGCAGTACGCCGCCCCCCAGCCGAATCATCATCGACTGTGGGGCGAACACAGTGACCAGCCAGCCGATGGCCATGAAACCGCCCAGCGCCAGCCCGGAAGCGGAGAACGGCACATCATTGAGCAACGGCACCGGAATACCCCAATCCGCGGTGAAATACCAGGAGATGGTGTGAACGGGCAGTGCCAGAGCCGCGGTGGCCACGGCGGTTCCCGCCATATAGATGATGACTAGCAGCAGTATGCGGGGAATGGCCAGCAGCAGGGCTTTGACCAGATGCCAGGGAAAAGTCGCCACGCGAATCCACGAATCGGAGTTTTTGCGCTCGCCGCCGCGTTTGCCCTCGCGCTCAAGCTGGGGTTCGGTGTTATAGGCCAGGGTGAGCAGTAGCCACAACAACGCAGTGGCCGCGATGATGGCCACGAGCGGAGCATTTGCCGCCAGTGCCGCCAGCGGCGCCGCCAGCAGGATCAATGGCAGGGTGCCGCGCTGCAGATATTCCCCTCGCTTCACGTCCACCGGATTGGGCATGGGAGGATTTTGGACCATGGTTTCGGTGGGGGCCGCTTGGGCGGTTTGGTCGATGATGCGCTGCAATGCCGGGCGAATGGCGGGGTCCACCGCTGTGGGCTGGTTGCTTGCGGGATCCCAGCTGCTCTGGGCGGTGCCGGACGGGGGGAATGATGACGGCTGCGGCGTGGGGAGTACGGTGGTGCGCTCGGCCAGCGGCGTGGTTTGGTCCGGCATCGGTGTGGTCGCGCCGGTGAGTACCTGTGTGCCGGCGTCGTCGGTGAAATCGGCAGCAGCGTCGGGCAACAGTTGCGTGGCCTGCTCCGCACCGGCCGGCGGACGTGGCGGCATATCGGCTAAGGGCAGCGTGGCGGTAGCGGCGCCAGCCGGCGAGAATACGACGGTTTCGCCATCGCCGTTATCGCCCTTATTGCCGGAGAACACGGCCATGGTGGGAGCCTCAGCGGCTTCCTCGGCCGCGCGCCAGATGGTTCGGGGATTATTGCGGTCAACGCCGCCGGCCGCGCCAAAAGGGGGCATCGCCTCCGCGGCTTCGGCAACGATCGCAGCCGGTTGTCCAGCCACGGCTCCCGCGGCGAACGGTCCCGCCTGCTCGCCCTGCCAAGCGTTGGGATTCAACGCATCCAAGGCGATGGCATTCAGCAATTGATCCGGCGTGCAACGATCCCTGCGATCCGGGTCCAGTGCAGAACGGAAGGCAGCCAATGTGCCGGCCGGTAGTCCGGAAAGATTCGCGTTGCCCGAGGCCTCGCGCTCAAGTACCGCCATCATCGGCTTGGTGCCGAACACAGGCGCGCCGGTTGCGGCAAAAGCGAGCACGGACGCCACCGACCACCAATCGGTGGCGTCGTCGGATTCGGCACCGTCAATAATCTCGGGTGCGATGAATCCGGGTGTACCCATCACTAGGCCGGTGCGGGTCACGTGACTTTCGCCCTCGCCCATCGCGATACCGAAATCGACCAATACCGGTCCGGCGGCCGACACCATCACATTGGTGGGTTTGATGTCGCGATGGACGATGCCGGCCGCATGTACGGCTTTGGTGGCTTCGATGAGCTTGCGGGCCAAGCGTTCCAGATCGTCGCCCACATACCGGCCATTGGCGGCCACATCATCCTTAAGATTCTTGCCCTCGATGAGTTCAGTGACGATGAACGCCAACGTATCGTCGAGTTCCATATCCACGATGCCGCACACACCCGGATGATTGACCTTCTTCAAGGCCATGGCCTCGCGCCGCAGGCGCTCGCGCGGCGTGACATCGGGCTTGAGGTCGGGGTCGTGCAGGGCCGTGGACGCAGAGCCGGAGCCTGCCACTGACTCGTCGGTCAGGGAGTCGCGCAGAATCTTCATGGCATAGGTGGTGCCGCCGTCGTCGCGCACCCGCCACACCGACCCCATAGCTCCTGAGCCGAGCCGGGAGATCAGCGTATACCCACCAACCACTTCGCCGGACTCAAGATTCAACGCGTTCAAATCGCTCATGCCCTCCATCCTAATGCCTTGCTGGTGCATTATTCTGGCTCTCTCCTGGGAGGCCGAGCTTGATATTTCTTGGCTCCCCTCTCTGAGAGGGGAGCCAAGAATAAATGCCGTTTACGTATTGAGAAGTGCCGTTTACGCCATTAAGGTCGATTGCCCTGACCGGATGTGGTAGCAAATTATGCGCTCGAAATGACAGGATAGGTGCGTGGGCAGGTGCGCCAGTCGTGAATTTGCGACTCTATAACCATCGGCATCAAGGATGTGTCGGCGGTGACCCAAAGGTGAGCCAGCCGGGCACATTCAACAGTGGCACAGCGATGCAAGGGCAGTATCGTGAGCCGCTGATCGAATCGATAACGATATCAGATTCGAATGCCGCGACTTCGCCGGTCGTACCTTCGAATACTTCTCCGAAGACGGCTACCTGTTCGGCGTGATGGCCTCCCAGCAGGTCGCTGGCGCTCCGGTCAAGGCCTGAGGTGTGTCTCCGATAACTGAATAGCTAAATAGAATGGACGGCCTGCTGAGTGCTACTCAACAGGCCGTCCATTGTGTATCTGAATGCGAAAAGTCATTATATGGAACGGAATATATCGATACTGTGCATTGTGCCGATTACTGATTCCGACGCAAGTATTCGCGCAGGAAGGGCACGGCAAAATCGACTTCGCCTCGTTCTGTTTCGCGGATAACGAAGGCGTCAAGGAGGCGTTTGCGGTAGGTGGCGGCATAGTTAGGCGTTTTGCCCATGCGCTGTGCAACATTCACGGTGGGAGAGGGACCATCTGACGCTGCCATGGCTTCGAGATACTCACGGTCGTTTTTGGATAAGCCTTGCAACTCCGGGATGCACACGGCGTTATCAAGGTCAATACGTGCTTCCTCGATACCTGCCGTAACATCAGCGTCGATGATGGTATCCGAGTCCCGCATGTCTGCGGCATCCCAGATATGGTAGCCAACCAGTTGAATCATATAGGGGTATCCGGCTGTCACATTGGCTGCAGTGCTTAATTGAGCGTCGGTGATGGACATGCCGGAGGCGCGGAATGTTGTGGCGAAAGCATCGCGCACTTCATCAAGAGGAATATCTGTGAGTATGTTCGTTTTCGCGCGACGTAGGAACGTGATGACTTCGTCATTGAACAAATCAGAAATCATCTGTGGGAGACCGGCGAACACGATGGCGATATTGCGTCGTTCCCTGATTTGATGCTGTATGGCAGTGGCGATGGCAATCATGTCGGATCGCTCAGCCGCTTGAGTCTCATCAATGGTGATAAGCAACCCAGCATGGCGCTTCTCAAGCGCATCCAACCGTCCGGCAATGGCACTTCTCAACGTTTCGGGCATACGCTTCGGGGATAGTTCGGCTTCTCCGAGGCCGATGCCCGCTCCAGCAAAAGTCAACGATGGTCGGATAGTGAGGTGGTCAAGGGCCCCTCGCCCGGTTCGTAAGGCATCAACAAGGCGTTCGCATAGTCCGGCAGAGGCCGTTTCTTCGATGACATCCCATCTGCGCGCTTTGGCCCGGTCTCCGAACACAGTGAGCATCACGGTTTTTCCGGTTCCACGAGCGCCGGTGACGAGCATAATGCGCCCTGGGGCACCGACTCCGTTATCGAGACCTTTCTCGAAATCGCGGATAACTTTGCCTCGGCCGATGAGCAGGGGCGGTTCCCCTCCTGCCGTTGGCTTGAATGGGTTTTCCTTTGCCTTCATGTGGACCGCCTCCTCGCTGAATCAACCTAAAATAAAAATTATCAAAAATATCAAAAAAATAAAAATTATCAAAAGTTGGGTTGAGCCGACTGAAGAAAACAGCCGTGGCGACAATGATTCTGCCGCAATCCGCGGTGACAACAACTGACGCGGACCTTCTTGGCAGAATCGTTGTTTGTCCCGCTTCGCCAATCAACGTCGCTCAAGTTCGGTGCGCAGACCGGCTACCGTAGCGGTCAGCTCACGCACTTCCTCGCGCAATAGGTCGATTTCGGGATTGGCTGATGTCGCAATAGCCTCTTGCGCGGCTTCCTTGGCCACTTCCTTCTCCCGAGCGTCCTCGCGCCGATCCGTCTCCAGATTGACCTGATCCACGATCCACGAGGCCAGCGTGGCCGTCACAATACCGATCAACGCGATGCCGGTGAACATCAGCACCACCGCAATGATCTTGCCTTGGAAGGTGACCGGCGAGAAGTCGCCATATCCCACGGTGGTCACGGTCACGAACGCCCACCACAACGCCGTGCCGAAGTCGGTGATCGTGGATCCGGACGCCTCGCGCTCCACGGAATACACGGCCAGCGCGCCCACGTACATGAGCATTCCCACCGCGCCGACCGCGTATACGGTGATGCGCCCGCGCACCGCCATGCCGGAGGTGCGGTTCAGCACGTGCAGCACGGTCAGCAAACGCAACAGTCGCAAGGGCCGGAGCATCGGCAGCGCGATGGTCAGCAGCGTGAACAGGTTGTGCTTGAACCACCGCCAGCGATCGTCGGCCAACCACAGCGAGACCACATAATCGACGACGAACACCACCCAGATCACGTTGATGACGGTTTCACACAGCGCGATATGCGTGCGGGAGAGAATTTCCCACGAATACACCACCAGAAACACCACGGACAGCACCATCAGCGGCCAGTCCGTCCACTTCTTCCACGTCTTCAGTCCCATATTCCGATTGTAGTGGCGCGCCCGCTGCGCCACTGCGGAGCATGACTCCGGACGTCAGTGTTGTATACGTTCGTATACATTTCACGTTGTGTACGAACGTATACAGCGGTATCTTTCATCTCGCATTTCCCTTATGACTATCACCACAGTGATATAATCAAGAATATGTAAGGAGAGAGAGAAGGAGCCGGCCAATGGAGACCGCATCGATCGAACTGTGGCATGGCTCTTCGCATGTCATCAAGCATCCTGAATACGGGCTGGTCAAGCCGAACAACGATTATGGCCGCGGATTCTATTGCACGCGCAGCGTCGAGCTGGCCAAGGAATGGGCGTGCGCGGGACTGGATGACGGTTTCGCGAATCGGTACACGTTGACCACGGACGGGCTCCTCTTCCTGGACCTGTCCCAGCCGCCCTACACCATCCTGAACTGGCTGGCCATGCTGGTCGAAAACCGTCGTTTCCAGCCGACCACCGCCGTCGCCGCGCAAGGCATCGAATATCTGAAACAAGTGTTTCTGCCGGATGCCAGTCAGGCTGACGTCATCGTCGGATATCGTGCCGACGATTCGTATTTCTCGTTCGCCCGCGCTTTTGTCAATAACGCGATTTCCATCGACCAACTCGCTGAGGCGATGCGGTTGGGCGAGCTCGGCAAGCAGATCGTACTCGCCAGTCCTCAGGCATTCGCGGCACTGCGGTTCCAAGGCTGCGAAATCGCCCGCGCTTCGACCTACCACGGATTGCGTAACGAGCGCGACCGCACAGCTCGCGAAGCCTACCGCCGCAAAAGTGCAGAAGCCGATCTCGACGGCCTGTTCATGCGCGACATCATCCGCGAGAAAGTGACCAACGATGATCCCCGCCTATGATGAGACATACTTGCCGGACGCCATGGCCAACTTGGCCGGCGCCTTCGATTATGCGCTGAACGATTGCGGGTTGCCGGTCGGCCTATTCATGGACTTCTTCGCCACCTCCGAGGCGGCCGCGCTTTTCGGGCGAGGCACGCCCAAATACGTGTGTGGCATGTCCGGCGAGGAGCTGGTGGCCGAAATCATGCGGCAAACCGGTTGGGCGCGCATTCTCGATATGCCGCCAGCCGCACTGCGCGCCGGCTCAACACCCGAATACTGGGCCGGATGGGTACTCGCATACTGCCAATGGACCAGGGGAGTGCGGTTCTCGGACATTCTCGATGTGCTGTCGCTCGACGATATCGTGCGACTGCACC
>OATU01001536.1_pt1 | contig 13471 bp, 11 predicted proteins | sample 1516711 | NCBI WGS metagenome assembly OATU01 (sample SAMEA2579971, study PRJEB22360) | human gut metagenome | biome: human gut; feature: human-associated habitat; material: faeces | place: Denmark | collected 2008/2010 | reverse complement strand
TGCCCTCTTACGTCAGGGCCGGAATCCGAAAGTGCGCAAGAATTCGGGCGTTATCCATCGGCAAAGGAGTAATGTATGAAGCGACTTTCTTTATTCTTTAGTCACCGTTTTGTGAAAGGGCACTCTAATGACGGACCCCAACCAATACAATCCGCAGGTGCCGCAGCCGGCACCGCAGTACGGCACGCCGGATTACGGGCAGGCGCAGGCGCCCCAGTACGCCGCCCCGAACTACAACCAGGCACCTCAGTATGGTCAGGCTCCGCAGTACGGCCAAGCACCGCAACCGCAATACAACCAGGCTCCGCAGTACGCTCAGGCCCCTCAATATGGACAGGCCCCTCAGTACGGCCAGGCTCCAGCCGCGAATTACGGGCAGCCGGCACCGCAACCGCAGTCGGGCAATAGCTTCTTCGCATTGACCGCGCCGCTTGACATGCCCGCATATGGCTGCAACCTGGGCGAGGCGATCGTCCGTTTCTTCAAGAAGTACGCGGTGTTCAAGGGCCGCGCCTCGCGTAGCGAGTTCTGGTGGTGGTTCCTCACCTATACCGTCGTCACTTTCGTGTTGAGACTCGTGTTCCGCACGTTGAGGAACCTCACCGATTCCGGCGTGATCGCCACCGTCGGAGACTCGTTCTCCTCCATTTGGGGACTCGTCGTGCTTGTGCCGACCATCGCTCTTGGCGTACGTCGTCTGCATGACATCAACATGCGTGGCACCGTGCTGGCCATCATCTACGCGGTACAGGCGGCCGCCGGAATCTTCTTCGCCATCGGTCTGATCCTCATCATCGGCAGCAGTCTTTCGTTCAGGTCGTTGGAGGCGGGCAACAGCGTCAGCATCGGCGGCGTTGTCCTGCTGATCCTCGGCGTGCTGGCCTTCATTGCCAGCGGTGTGTTCTACTTTGTGCTGATGGCCCGCGATTCCAATCCGGAAGGCGCGCGTTTCGACGCTCCTACGGCTTCCAACGCATGGGCTCCCGCCACGGGCGAGGCTCCGGCAGACCCGTATGCGGCGCAGGCCACCTCGTACGGCAACGTCCCGCTGCCGACCAATCCGGCGGCTGCGGCACCGGCCACGCCGTACACGGCACCAGCGACTCCGGCCGATTCGTACACAGCTCCGGCACCGCAGTATGACGCCGCGCAGCAGCACGCCGCGCCGCAATACGCCGCACCTCAGCAGAATCCGCTGGCGGAGGCTTCGTCCGTACCATCTATGCCTCCGATGCCGGCTGTTCCGACCATGCCTCCGACACCGTCCATTCCACCGATGCCGGAAGTGCCGGCCCAGTTCCAGCATCCGCACGAGCAGCCGAATACCGACGCTCCGGCGGATTCGGACGCTCCGGCAGTACCGAATGATCCGGCGAACGGCACCGATCAGCAGCTCTGATTTCGCTCTGATCCCCGCCTTATCGCCACACAAAACGTGGCACACCATAACGAATAACGAATAATCCCGGTATCCTGTGCAATCGCAGGATACCGGGATTATTCGTTTCAGATCATTCGTTACGGGTAGTGACGTCGTTGCGGATGTAACGCGTGGGATAGGCGACGGCCACGCGCAATTCGAGCGCAAGCACAAACGCACGCAACGCAAGTACACGCAAAGCCTTCACCGTCAGACGTCACACGACCGCCCGCAACACTTATTCCTCGGTCGGCTCCGAACCGGCCTCTTCCGACGAGTCCGAATCCTCAGACAAATTCGAGTCTGCAGACGAATCCAAATCCGCGTCGGAAGCCGCGTTATCGCCATCGCTCGTCAAATTGTATTTCTTTGCGAGCGCTTCCCTGCTTTTGCGCTCGTCCTCGTCTTTGGCGTCCTGTTCGGCCTGCTTCGGGTCCCACTCCAGGAACCTCATATGCCGCAGCCATTCCTGCCCCGCGAAGAAAGCGAGGTACTTGACGGTGGTGGAGAACGTCAGCGGGTTGAACGAGCTGTCGAACACCGACTGGGGCCGTCCGAACTGGCGGGCGGTGTCACGCAGACCAAACAGGTTGATGAGCTGTTCGGCGTTGATGAAAGTGGGCGGAATCGACAGCTGGTTGCGCATGGCGTTGACGAACAGCAGCACCGGCAGCACGCGGATGGCCTGCTCCTGCGAATCGTCGGTGCCATAGCACATGAGGTTTATCAGCGCGTCGAGAACCGTCATCGAGGCGAGGTAGCGTCTTGCGAATTCGTTGCGGTCCACCGTGGCCGACTGGCAGATGCCGACGTTTTCCGCCACGTCATCGTCGACTTCGAATCCGGAGGCGCTGCGCATAGTGCGTGAGAGGTTCTCCATGAGGTCTTGGATTTCCTTTTCGATTCGGGTCTCCACGTCGATGCCGAGTATTCTGGCGGTTTCCATGAACAGTTCGATGCCGTCGACCCCGTGGTAGGAGGCCATCACGTCATAGGCGCGGTTGGCATCCATCAGCGTGCGGATGATTTCCGGATCGACGCCGGGAAGCACATCCATGCCTTCGTATACGGCTTCCGCAACCGACTGGTCGACTTCTTCGGAGCGTTTCAGCAGCACCTGCGTCATCATGCCGGAGAACATCACCTGCAGGTTCTCCGCATATTTGACATCGTTTTCCAGTTCCTGGTTCGTTTGCAACGGCCACATCTTGACCAGATCGACACCGTAGTCAACTGCCATGGAGACCACGTGCGAGCCGTACATCGAGTCGACGACCTTCTGGTCGTATACAAAAGACATACTTTCTCCTTGTATATCGTGCGGCCGGCCCGAACCGCAGTCATCCCCGACCGCGATTGAGCCACCGCATGTTTTGGTTCACATTATTCGACGTCCGCCGCCGGATCGGCGTACGTAATGGACATTATTTTCCCGGTATTGCAATCGTAAGTGATGGAGGTGATAGAAGCGAGCGCGGTGTGGCGCAACAGCATGTTGTGTTCGGGGTGCCCCGTTTCCAGCATGTGCCGGTAGCTCCAAATCGGCGATTCGTGGCTGACCACCACGATCTGTTTGCCGGGATATTCCGCCACTTTCTCCAGGGCGAAGTCCTGCATGCGATGCGCGATCGACTGGTAGCTTTCGCCCCAGCTCGGCTTCCACAGGTTGCGTACCAGCTTCCAGTTGCCGTTCTTCCACAGCGCGCCTTCGCCGAAGCCGATACGCTTGCCGCGAAATTCGTTGCGCGCTTCGATGAGGCGTTCGTCCGTCTGCAGCTCCAGCGGTTCCTCGCCGCGCAGTCCACGTACCGAATTCAGCGATTCGAGGATCTCCCCCGCCGTTTCGCGCGTGCGTTCCAGCGGCGACGAGTAGACGGCGGATACGGTGTTCAGCTGCGGGCTGACCGCGATGTAATGCGCGGTGGCCTGCGCCATGCGCACGCCCACGTCGGACAGGTGGAAACCGGGCAGCCGCTCGTACAGCAGGTGCCCGGGGTTCTCCACTTTGCCGTGGCGCACGAAATGGATGGTTGTCGCCGGCATATTGGCCGCCTTTCTTGCGTTTCGGACCTGCCGGCCACGTGCTGGCTCAGCACGTTTCGCCGGTCGCCGGCCCTGTGAAAAAATTCGTCGATTCGAATATTGGTTCCTGCCCTAATGTACCGCGTGTCACGACGGTACCTGCGCATAAAGTTGCCTTGGTCAACAAAGACACACAAACAACACGCACCATCCCACCTTTCTCCCCGTGTGCGGCATGTCAAACATGTCAATCGATTGACGTGTTCGGACGACTGGGGCAGCGAGCTGGTATCGGAAGCGGTTAACCAATAATTCAGGGGAACCACCACCATCAGTCCGCACGCGACGCAAAGCTGCGGACGTCACGAGCGAAACCGTGAGCGGAAAGGAGCGGCAAGCATGACCAACAATGTCCTCGTCGGCGTCAAAGACATCGGCCAACGTCTTTTCGGAGGGTATGCGGAGCTGCTTCGCATACCGCACACCGCGCGATTCTCCGTCGGATCGGTAATCGCCTGCATGCCGTTCCCAATGGTCGGCATGACGATCACGATTTCCGTGCAGCATTACTACGGCAACTATTCGCTGGCGGGCGCGCTGACGGCCGTGCAGGCGATCGCGCTGGCCGTGGCGAGCCCGGTGCTCGGCAAGCTGGTCGACAAATTCGGTCAACGGCAGGTGTCGATTCCCACAATCATCGTGTGGATGGTGGCGGCGATCGCGCTGGTCTCCTGCATCACCGCACGCGTGCCGTCGTGGATCCTGTTCTGCATAGTGCCGTTCATGGCCGCGATTCCGCCGTGGGGCGCGATGAGCCGTCAACGTTGGACGACGCTGCTCAAGGGCGATGCGGAGAAGACGAACCGTGCGCTGTCGCTGTCCGGCGTATTCGACGAGTGCATGTGGGTTATCGGCAATCCGCTGGCGTCCACATTGGCCGTGATCTCCGGACTGCTGGCGTTCTCGTTCACCGGCATGTGCGTGGTGATCGGCGCGCTGATGTTCCTGACGGAGCTTACGACCGAGCCGAAGTCGCAGACCCAGCTGGCCCGCGAGGCGGGCATGACCCGCAAGGAGTACCGCGAGCGCGAGGCCGCCCGGTCCAAGGCGCTGCAGGCCGAGGCCGCGGTGGAGTACGCGCGCAACAAGGCGCGTGCGGAAGGCAAGACGGCCGCTGAGGTGAAGGCCGCGATGCAGAAGGCCGCCACGGATATTGCGGCAGGCCGCAAGGAATCGATTTGGGGGCCAGGCCTGATCGCCGTGTGTGTGACGTGGTTCGGCCTGGGGGCATTCCAGTCAGCTGCCAGCATTTCGATTGTTGCATTCGCCACGGAAGCGCATATGAAGCAGTACACCGGTTTCGTATTCGCCTGTTTCTCGCTCAGCTCTCTGATCGGCGCACTTGTGTACGGCGCGAAGAATTGGAAGATTCCGCTGTGGAAACGTTTCTACTTCTGCCTTGCGGTGGTGAATCTGGGCATCGGCTCATTCATGTTCGCTAAGCATCTATGGGTGATCATGATCATCTACCTGTGCATCGGCGTCTGCCAGGCTCCGACGTGGGTGAACGGCAACCAGCTGATGCTGCACCTGGTTCCGCCCACGCGCTTCACGGAAGGCATGGCCTGGATGGGCGCGATGAATTCGATCGGCGGTTCGGTGGGCTCCGCGATCGCGGGACAGTTCATCGACCGCATGGGCTCGCATGGCGGCTTCATCGTGGTGACGGCGTTGGCGTTGACGTCGCTGGCGATCGCGATGCTTGGTTTCAAGCAGATCAAGGATTCCACCGAACAGCCGATGCTTACTTCCGTCAGCGTGTGATTGCGCGCGTTCGGCTTGCGCACGTTCGGCTTGCGTGAGCCAGAACGTAAGCCGAGTGGCGGAATCGCAACATCAATCAAAAAAGCGCACCTGAATCGCAATACTTCGATTCGGGCGCGCTTTTGTATACGTAACGCTGTGACGGGCGCCGTAGCGGCTTACTTCGGCCAGCCCTTCGGCGTGTGCTCCAGCGACCAGACGCCCAGCTTGTGCGAGAAGCTGTTCTCCCACTTGGCTTCCAGCTCCTCCGGGCTCAGGCGGTTTTCCTTCTTCTTCAGACGGTTCGTGGCGTTGGTGTGCGTATCGTCCAACAACCACTTGCGCGTCACAAAGTTCCACACCATCACCACGGCGGTGGCGATAAGCTTGCCCACGTTGGTACGGATCAGATATTCGGCGCTTTGAGAGACATACGCATCATGGTTCATGCCGTATGTGGAAATCCAGATGATGGCGTCGTTCATAAACAGGCCGATCACCGCGCCGACCACGAAGATGACGATCTCCATCCAGCGAGCCATGTCCTCACGATGCTTGAACACCATCTTCATGCTGGCGACATAGTTGAAGATCAACGAGATGATAAACGAGATGGTGGCGGCGAGCACGTTGTGCATGTGGAAGGCGCCGACGAGAATGTTTAGAATACCCCAGTCGATGATGAAGGCGATCACACCCACAATGCCGAATTTCATAAGCTGTTCAATCAGTTTTCTCACACGGGATATTTAACACTCGCGCGCAGACCACCTAAACTTGGGTAACGAAGAACAATATATTTCAACGATTGCAAGGAGCAGCAATGCCAGTCATCCACACGCACGTTTCCGTATCCACCACCCCTGGGCAGCGCGAGGCGCTGAAGACGGCCTACGGCAAGGCGATTTCTGCCGTTCCCGGCAAGTCTGAAGGCTGGCTGATGTGCCCGTTCGAAGACAATATGCCGATTTATTTCGGCGGTGACGATTCCAAGCCGGCCGCATACGTGGAAGTGAATGTGTTCGGCCGTTCCGTGCCGGGTTCCGCCTGGGAGAAGCTGACGGAGCAGATCATGGCCGCGCTGGGCAAGGAGCTGGGCATTCCGGCCGACCGCACTTACATCCGCTACACCGCCACGACTGACTGGGGCTGGAACGGTGGAAACTTCTGACGAAGTTTCCACCGTTCCTTCGAGGTTTGCCCATATTGCAAACCTCTCACCTCACCTACGGGAAGCACGTCTAGGAAGCTCGCCTGACTACGGCAGGGAAATCGCAATATCAGCACCCCCGACCGCTCACAAAAGCGAGAAACGGGCCTTTTCTACGGGACGTGAGCGAAAAGGGGTATGAAAACCGGCAAAATCGTCAGTAATCATACCCCCTTTTGCTCATAAGAGAGAAAAATCGCCCCATTCCGCAACTCGTGAGCAAAAGGGGGCGCACATGCAAGCACGCCCGCACCCACAAACGGACAACGTAAAGGTATCACCCACGAAAAAAACCGCCGGCCCGAACGGGACCAGCGGCTTTGTATTTACGCCGAATCAACGATTAGCGAGCGCCCTCGACGGTACGGGACGTACCGCCACGCGGCGCAATCGCAAGAAAATCAGACGATCTTCGGCATCGGGGTGGTCAGGGACGTGGTGAGGTTCACGTGCACCAGGCCGGCGCCGGAATGCACTTCGACCTTCTTCAGCGTGACGGTGCGCTCGGCTTCCGGAGCACGATCGTTATCGGTCATGGTGGCCGGGGACTTCACCGCGACCAAGGCAAGCGAGCCGAAATCGATGCCCGCGCTGGCGCACAGACCCTCGGCGGACTGCAGCGACTCGGCGAAACCGTCCTTCAGCACCACACGGTCGGCCGGAACGCCATACGCATGCTCGGCGACCCAACGCACGTTCTCCACCAGAGCCATGCCCTTGTGGCTGTGCGGTTCGGCCGGCATAGAACCGTTCGTCACGGCATCGACGAACGCATCGAGCTGCGGGGCGAGCGCGTCGCCACCGTCGCGGTACAGGTTGCCGATGATCGGGTCGCGGAATTCCAGTTCCTTGGCGGTGTCCTTGAGCGCCGGAATCTGATCATCCTCGCCATCCCACAGGTTGATAAGCGGGAAGGTAGGAATATCAAGACCTTCGAGGCGCTGGACGTGGAACGGGTAGCGCCATGCCAGATCCGGATCGTCGCGCCACGTGGAAGCGCGGGTCACAACGATGGCTGCGGACGGCCACTGCGCGTCGTATTCGCGACAAGCTATGTCAAGCCACTTCTGCGCGCCTGCGTCGGTACCATAACCGGCTTCGACGATGACCACGTCATGCAGCGCGCACGCCATCTCCACGGAAACCAGCGTCGGAATGCCGATGGACACGTTGGCGAACGGGCCGCCGTGCACGTACACCGGAGAGCCGTTCACGGTCTCCGTCTTGGCTGGCTTCACGGCGTCGCCGAGGATGCCGGTGATACGCCACAGGTCAACGAATTCGCCGAAGGTCACGGCCTTGCCATCCTTCGTGCCGGCGACCATCTTGGCAACGCGCTCGGAGATCTCATCCATGGAACGCGACAGCACAACGATCTGCATGAGCTCGCAGGTCGGGGTGAGCACCACACGCTCAGCCACGTCGCCCTTTCCACGGTCCACTGCGATCTGGCGCAGGGAACGGGACGGCACTTCGGAGACGCGCGGCACGAGAATGGTGTCCAGCTTGCCATCGTCCACGGCCTTCTCCGCGAAGGAGACCAGCAGGTTCTGGGCCGCCTCGATGGCGCCCATTTCGCCGCACAGGCCCCAGTCGATCAGCTCCGGGTGGGTCAGGGAAGCCTTGCCGCCGCCCGACGCGCCACCCTTGGAACCGGCTGCGGTGATGCCCATGCTCGGCTGGCGCAGCACGGCGGCCGCGTCGATGCCACGTTCGCGCAACGCGTCGATCAGCGCGATCGTGGTGGTGGTCTTGCCTTCGCCGCGGGACGCCTTCAGCGGGGTGTCGGCGGTGACGAGGACGACCTTGCCATGCTTGCGCGGCGCATCAGGATTCTTCTTCAGGTAATCGAGATAGCCGAACGCATCAATCTTCTGCACCAGACCGTATTGGCTGGTGAAATCCTCAATGCTGGTCACTGGGTTCCTTTCTTGGGAAAGCATTCCGCTGTATGGCGCACAACGTACGCGACAGACATCGCCTATGCAACGCGCGCCGGCACGAGCGGAAAAGCAAAGACGATCGCCATTCTAATAAGCACGCGCCACCAAAGAAAACCGGCTCCCGCACAGCGGACGCGCGCCGACCGTCATACGGAACTGTTTGTGGCGAACGCTGTGCGGAAGCCGGTTGCTACGCGGGTTTTCGTAGAATTTCTTGCGATTGCGCAATCGCAGAAAATATCAGAAGTCGGACATGTGGAAGCCGTTCTTCATGTTCATGCTGGTGGTGTAGAGCACGGAGTCGAGCAGCTTGTCGGTTTCCGCCTTAAGCTGCGCGGCCATGGTCTCGTTGGCGGCGGCGAGCACTTCGCGGGCTTCGTTGTTGCGGACGGCTTCGATGATTTCGTCCGGTTCCATCGGCTGCACGTCGCCGATCTCGTCTTCGGCGTCGAATTCGTCGACCACGCCTTCCACCAGTCGGTCGATCTGCTCGTCGGTGGCGGCTACCATGCGGTGGCCCATGCCGCCGGTCTTCTCCTGGTAGCGTTCCACCGCGTTGGCGGTGTCGGCGAAGCTGGCGTCGCACAGGGCCGCGATGATGCGGTTCTCCCAGTAGAAGTTCTCGGAGGTGACGCGCGTGGTGGTGTCTTCGAGGTACTTCGGCGTGGAATCGACGTTCGGGAAGAACGGCACGAGCGTGTTGAACGGATTGGAGCCGTAAGCGATCCACTGCACGGCACGGTTGACCTGCGGGCGGTACGGGCGGATCTGCATGACGGACAGCTGGCTCTGACGGTTGATGCCGATCGGACGGAACATGTGGCGCGAATGCTGGTCGCCGAGCTTGCCGTACGGATCGTACGGGGTGCCCTGATAGTGGGAGCTCAACACGTACTTCACGTCCTCGATGGTGATCTTGCGATCGGGCTGGCGGGCCCACGGAATGTCGTCCGAAGTCGGCTGGTGGTCGGCATCCCGACCGTCCCACTGCTCGTCGTACGGGTTGAGGAAGCGCTGCATGTACCAAGCGCGCGGGGTGTTGTAAACATGGTCGGAATCAGAGTGGGAGCCGAACGCGTCACGCGGATTGAACGGGGTGACGTTCTCCACGGCCAGGTCGAGGTGGTTGCGTTCGATGAATTCACCGAGGTCCGCGGAGCACATATGCTCCTCCTGGTCGCCGAGGGCATCGTCAAGGTCGAATTCGTCGATGCCGAGCTGGTTCGGCATGGTCACGTATGCTTCGTCCGGCACGCGCTTGGCAATCCAGTGGTGGCCGCCGACGGTTTCAAGCCACCAGATCTCATCCACATCGGAGAAGGCGACACCGTTCATCTCGTAGGTGCCGTACTGTTCGAGCAGCGCGCCGAGACGGGTTACACCTTCGCGGGCGGTCTTGACATACGGCAGCACGAGGGTAAGGAAGTCCTCTTCGCCGATACCGCCGGGCACTTCCGGCTCGTAGCCGTCTTCGCCTTTCTTGCCTTTGGCTGGGGTGAGTTCCACGAACGGGTCGGCGCCGAGCACGCGCTCGTTGGTGGTGAGGGTTTCGGTGGCGCTCATGGCCACATTCGCCTCATTGACGCCGGCTTCGCCCCAAATGCCTTCCTTCAGATCCGCGTTCGGCACGGCCGTGTACTGCAACGGCTCGTCCGGCAGATCCACTTCCACATGGGACAGCACGCTCTTATAGTGGCGCGGCTGCTCGTCCGGCTTGACGACGATGAAGCGCTTCGGGCAGAATTCGCCGTTCGCACTGTCCTCATTGCGGGCGATGATGGTCGATCCGTCATAGCTTGCGTCCTTGCCGACCAGAATCGTGGTGCATGCCATATATGTAGGTTCCTTTCGTTTGTTTTGTTTACGTTTGCGGCATTCTTTGGTATTATCTTGCGATTACGCGGTTTGCGCCTTGCCGGCTGTTCTCGCCGGTTTCGCCGGTCACGCCTTGCCGGTCAGGAAGATAGCGCCTTGGTCCGCGATCGCACCGGAATTACGCAACGCGCGTTCCATCTCGTTGAGCCAGAAGCCTTGATTGAGACCATTGAGAGGCGCGGTGGTGCCCCATACGTGCAGGTAGTATTCGTGATCCCGATCAGGCGGATACGGACCGTTGTAACGCATGGTGACGGCGGGATCGTCGCTACGGCCTTTCAACAACGGCGATGCGGCGGACGTGCGTCCCTGCACCGTTTCGGGAATCATCGCGGAAACCGTGCGGGAAAAATCGGCCGGAATCGCCAATGCATGTGAATCGTTGAAATCGTACATCAGCGCGTCCACGGGCAGATTGGCGAGCGACCAATGGTTCCACTGGAAACCGCACACCGGAATGGAATCGGGATCGACGAATTCCCAATGCAGAAACTGCACGGACGGGTCGAGCTCGTCGATATAGAAGGGGAAGGAAACGATCGGAGTGCCGTCGATGCAGTTCTCAGGCGGCGCCGCCTTGGCGAACGCGTCGGGAATGACGGTGAAATCTGCGGAAATCTTCATGCTTCCAGTATCGCGCATGCGCGTGACGCGACGCGGCCGTATGACGCGTCTACGCCGGTGGCTCAATCGATGCAATCGCAGCAATCGGCGCAACCCGCAACCGAAACGACCCCGTCCGCGCGGCGATCGCACGGAACGGGGTCATTCCGGGAAACAGGGCCCATCAGAACCGAATCGCTCTCATAGGCACATTTGCAGTGGCGGAACCCTGCGGCCGCGATGACGCAGCCGCAAAGTCCGGAATAGCCGAGCGAAAGAAAGAAGGGGGAAATCACTCGGCCGGCTTGTAGAAGTCGCCATTGAGGGCTGCAGCCGCCTTGGCCTTGGCCTCTTCGAAGGTGACTTCGGCGAGGGAGGCGCGCACATCGTCCAGCGCCACCGGGGTCATGGACAGCGAGTTGACGCCGAGACCGGCCAGCACGACCGCCAGATCCGGATCGGCCGCGGCCTCGCCGCACACGCCCACCGGCATGCCCTTGGCGTTGCCCGCGTCGCAGATCATCTTGATGGCGCGCAGCACCGCCGGATGCCATGCGGTCTGATAGTTGGCCACGGAGCCAAGGGTACGGTCGGCGGCAAGGGTGTACTGGGTCAGGTCGTTAGTGCCGATGGACACGAAGTCGGCCACGTCAGCCACCTTGTCGGCCATCAGGGCGATCGACGGCACTTCGGCCATCGCGCCCACGAACTTCAGACCGAAGCTCTTGCCGAGCTTGACGAAGTAGTCGGCCTCATGCTGGTCGGCGACCATCGGGGCCATGACCCACAGGTTCGCGTCGGTTGCGGCGTCGGCGGCGGCGAGCGCCTTGAGCTGGCCTTCGAGCACGTCCATGTGGGCGCGCAGGGTACGCAGGCCACGCAGGCCGAGGGCCGGGTTCGGCTCGTCTTCCGGAGTCAGGAACGGCAGCGGCTTGTCGGCGCCGGCGTCGAGCATGCGGATCACGACCTTCTTGCCCGGGAACTGGCTGAGCAGCTCGGTGTAGGCCTTGGTCTGCTCTTCGACGCTCGGCGGCTCGGAGTTGCCGATGAACAGGAATTCGGTACGGAACAGGCCAACGCCTTCGGCGCCGTATTCCAGCGCCTTCGCGGCATCGGACGGCTTGCCGACGTTGGCGAGCAGCGGAATCAGATGGCCGTCCTTGGTGGCGCCCGGCTTGCCACGCAGTTCCTTGGCTGCGGCGGCACGGGACTTGGCGGCTTCGGCGGCGGCGATCTCGTCTTCGCTCGGGTTCACCACGATCTCACCCTTGGCTGCGTTGACGATGACGTTGGTGCCGTTCTCAAGTTCGGCGGCTTCGGCGGCGGAGACGACCGCGACGATGCCACGGGCGCGCGCCAGAATGGCGGTGTGGGAGGTCGGACCGCCCTGGGAGGTAACGATGGCCAGGGTCTTGCTCATGTCGAGCGCGGCGGTGTCGGCCGGGGACAGGTCTTCGGCGACGAGCACGAACGGGGTTTCGCTGACCGGCAGGCCTGGGGCGGGAGCGCCCATGAGGTCGGCGATCACACGCTGGCCGACGTCATGCAGGTCGGCTGCGCGCTCGGCCTGGTAGCCGCCGCGGAACATGTCTTCGACCGCGCCGAAGCCTTCCAGCACGGCGCGCTCGGCGGTCTTGCCCTGGTTGATGAGGTCCTTGATGGACTGTGCAAGGGACGGATCGGAGGCGAACATGGCGATGGCCTGCAGGATCGGGGCGGCCTGCTTGGCGCCTTCGTCGCCGTTGGCGGCTTCTTCGGCGCGACGGTTCAGGTCGGCGTTGACGAGGGCGAGCGACTTTTCGACGCGGGCGATTTCGGTTTCCGCGGAGATGCTTTCGGCGCGCGGAGCGTCCGACGGTTCCGGCAGCGGAGCGGCCATGCGAATGACCGGGCCGACTGCGACGCCACGACCGATACCAACACCCTTAATGTTCATGAGAACTCCTTTTCCTGTTTCCTTGGGAAAAAATATGGATACGCAAACGATTGCAGGATTATGCCCGCCTTGCGTAGGTGAGTTACTGCAATGATCCCCACCGTCTTTGCCGGTAAATCATTTTCAGCCTGCGATTAGTATACACGAAATTCCCGCAAAACAAAACCGGTAAACGTTTTCTGTGTTTCGTAAAAACTGTGCTATGATAATCGCAAGAAATGCAGATGCCGGCAAAAGCCGCATAATGCAATCGATATGCAAAAATCGATATACATCGACGTGTAAATATCGAGACAACCCAACGTAAGCAAACCAACCACCAACCACAACAAAGGAGACCATTATGGCAACCCGCAATCTCGTCATCAACGATCCGGTCGGCATTCACGCCCGTCCGGCCGCCATGTTCGCACAGGCCGTCACCGCTTCCGGCCAGACCGTGACCATCGCCAAGGAAGGCGGCAACGCCGTTCCGGCCGGCTCCATCCTGTCCATCATGGGTCTGGGCATCAAGCAGGGCGACACCGTGGTCATCAACGTCGAAGGCGACAACGCCGAGGCCGTGGCCGACAACCTGGCCAACATCCTCGTCAACGCCGAGTGACGCACCGCGCATAACGCACTGACGCACTGACGTACGAACGTTTCGACCGCCCGCC
>OATU01001532.1_pt1 | contig 13514 bp, 12 predicted proteins | sample 1516711 | NCBI WGS metagenome assembly OATU01 (sample SAMEA2579971, study PRJEB22360) | human gut metagenome | biome: human gut; feature: human-associated habitat; material: faeces | place: Denmark | collected 2008/2010 | reverse complement strand
GTGGGACTCTTCCCGCCAGTAAGGGGGCCTCGGGTGGCGCCCCCTGCCGCTACGGCATAGACCACCATACAGACGCTTGGCGGAATGATTACGCCCACGGTTCCTGCGGTTGCCACCAATGCGCTGGAATACCCCTTGTCATAGCCATTCTTCACCATGGCCGGAATCATGATAAGTCCGATGGCTGCCACGGCCGCAGAGCCTGTGCCCGCGATAGCGGCGAAGAACAGGGATGTGACAATAGTCACAATGCCCAATCCGCCTGTAAACCGGCCGGTGAATACCCTCGCCAGGTCTATAAGGCGCCTGGAAATACCGCCCTTCCCCATAACCTCCCCGGCAAATGTAAACAAGGGAACCGCCATCAGAGGAAAGGAATTCAGTCCCTGTATCATGGATTGTACAAAGGTGGTCATGCTGATACAGTCCATGGTCCGGATGGTGGTCAGGGAGGCCAGCCCCAGGCTGACGCCAATCGGGATGGAAAGCAGCAGAAACAGAATCAACGATACGAACAATAAGATTGCAACCATAAGCCTTTATTCCCCCTTCTCCAACAGTTCCGCCGCCTCTTTTTCCGCCAGTTCCAGGACATCCTTTACCTTGGGTTCAAAGCAGATCCGGTTGTTCTCATAATAATCGCCGTCGTAGTTCACAAACCGTTCCAGATCATCCCCCCAGTGCCGGAATTTCCACACCAGGATCTGGATGTTGCGCACCACCATCATAAAGAAGCCCAGCATTCCGGCCAGATAAAGGGCGTTGTAGTTCCACGGAACAGCTGTCAGCATATCCTGAAAACGCCATGCGTCAGAACAAAGCTGCACCATTGCCCTCAGCCCGCCTGCGGAAAATACGAGAAAGAGGACATCGCATAAAATCAGAATGGCTTTCTGGGTCCGGACCGGGAACAGCTCCCTGAAAAAGCCCACCCGCACATGGCGGCTTCCCCTGGTCAGATAGCCAAAGCTGGAAAAGGACATCCATACAAACAGCAGCCTGGCCACTTCCTCGCCCCAGGAAAATCCTGTTTTAAAGATAAACCGCAGCACCACCTGCACAGTAACCAGCAATATCATCAAGGAGAAAAAGAGTACCATGAGGATTGCCTCAAAATTCACATCCAGCCATCTCAATGTTTTTTTCATTTTACTCCTCCCCCTGCTCCCGCCGCTCAGCCGCCACGGCAGCCATCAGCATGTTATATGTATCCTCTCCGCAGTTGGCTATAATATCGCCCTTAATGGACGCGTTGATTTTCTCGCCCAGCTGTCTCCTGACAGAGATATCCACGTCGTTGACAGGAAAACCTGCGTCCTCAAGCTGCTTAAGTATCTCCTCCTCGCTCTGGTCCGCCAGTTCCCAATTATAATCAATGGCCTCCTGAGCGCACTCCATGATAAATGCGCGGTCGGAATCCGACAGGGAGTTCATGAAATCCTCATTGGCATACCACAGGAAATTCGTGAACACATGCCTGGTCAAGGACCAGTACTTTTGTGCCTCGTAAAATTTCTCAGTATAGAAGCTGGTGGTGGCGCATTCCTGACCGTCAATCAGTCTCTGCTGGAGGGACGTAAACAGTTCGTTCCAGCTGACGCTGGTGGTGTTGACTCCCACGGACTCCCACGCCTTAATCTGCAGGGGATTATAGCCGCGGATTTTCAGGCCCTTTAAGTCCTCCTCAGTCTGTATGGGACGCTTGCTGTTGGAGAAATTGCGGAAGCCCAGCTCCATATAACCGATTCCCGTAAGGTTCATCCGTTTTAAGGGCTCCATCATTTTCTTTCCGGCCTCGCTCTCAAACACCCGCTTTGCGTGGGCCGTGTCGTCAAACATGTAAAAGCTCTCCCATGCGGCGAATTCCGGCATGGCCCTTGTAAAGTTGCTGGTGGTGGAGCCGCTCATTTCGATATCCCCGCGCCTGCACTGTTCAAATGTATCCTGGACACTGCCCATCTGTCCCCCCGGGAATATAACCACCTCCATATGCCCCTCAGACCCTGTCTCCACCAGATCCTTGAACTTCAAAAATGCCTTGTGCAGCGGTGTGTTTACATTATTGTCATGGGCAATCCTGATTGTGATCACATCTGATTTCTCCGTCTGGGCGCATCCGGTGAGCGCAAACGCGCTCACCGTCAGAATACAGACAAGACCCATGGCTGCTTTTATGCGCCATCTATCCATAAGATACCTCCTCCCATCTTCGTCCCCTCTGCTGCTTATGCTTCCAGTACCTCTAAATCACATTCCTTTGCAAATGCCTTTACCTCCTCCACGTAATCCCCATATACGAGAGCGAAGTGATGTCCCACGAACTTCTGGCACTCATGGAACCGTTTTGCGTCCTTCACCGTGTAGCGCACCGCGTGCTTGCATTCAGGTGTAAGATAGTCGTCGCATCCATTGATGGTGCCTTTTGCAACCATAATTTTCTTCATATCCGGACTCATGTTAATCATGGTCAGCGTTTCCCCGTTATCCTTGGAGAAATCATAACGCATGGTGGTCCCCCATGAATCCATTGTAAAGGAAACGAACTCCGTAGGCAGGGCAGGCTCGTCGTAACCCTTCATCTGGGCACAGGCCACATCGTGAAGAGTCCTGCACTGGTTGGTGTTCTTATCTAACACCATGGTATTTCCCATGTAAGGAGCCTTTCTGGCAATGTTCATAAGAATGGTGATGGTCAGCACAGACCCCACGTCGCCGGCGCAGGCAGAGGCGATTCCCTCATCCTTAAACAGGGAATGGGCCAGGCAGAAGGTCAGCCTCCTGCGGTTCAGCTCCCTGGTGGCGCAGACCTCGAAGCAGGGGATGGTAAATGCATTGCAGTCGTAATGAGCCATCATTTTCTTAATAGTCTCATAAAACTCCGTATCATTGAGTATGTATTCAGCCGGCATATGTACGCCCTGGGATTCCTTTTCCAGCTTATCGGCCAGCGCTTTTGCCTCTGCCTTCTCCTCATCCGTCAGTGCGTCCAGCCACTGAAACACCTCATCCGAGTTCACATGGGAAAACCGCACCTTGAACTTCCTGGTGATATCCTCCAGGTTCAGGTAAGAACTCTGACATCCAAAGGTGAGCATAGCGCTCTTTAAGGGGAAGAATATCTTTGTGCAGGCCAGAGCCTTCTTTACTCTCAGGGCTGCAAATGTGCGGTTCATCTCCTCGAAATCCAGGAATGCATAGCCGGGTTTTCCCTCGGCAAACAGGTGGGCAGTCATATCCACATGGTCGCATTTGGATATGGCGGATTTATTAGGAGTATGGCCGATAGGTTTATCTGTCCGCTTAGACAGTTCAACCGCGAAGTAGGAAGAAATTCTCAGGCCGCGGATCAAATAGAAATCAGTCTTTGCATCGTCTTCCAGGGCCTTCTGAATCTGTTCCTCCTTAAGCGCGAAATCCTCATTCCAGAAAATAACCACCGGCTCCAGGAATTCCACATTGCGCAGGTCCGCTTCTTCCTCCATCTCCTTCTTGAAAATATCGAATTCCTTCTGAGTTACTTCCATGTCGGATTCCGTTGTCAGGGCATATCCCTCACCGTAACGGCACGGTCCCATATACGCATGTATATGATACATGGTAAATAAAATCGGTTTAACTGTCAACTTTACATTTAATGTACTCTTTTCATTAATCTTGCTCATAATCATTTCCCTCTCTTTATTAATTCATTTAATGTTTCTACTAATACAGTTACTTCTTCCCTGGTATTCTTTTTTCCCAGGCCAATCCGCACAACACTGTCCGCCCTGGGGCCTTCTATGCCCATGGCCCGGATTACATGGCTCCTGGCCCCCTTTTCGCAGGCCGAGCTGCCCGACAGATATATACCCCTCATACGCATCTCATGAAGCAGCTCCTCCGTGGCAAAGGGAAGTACCGATATATTCAGCACATAAGGAACCGCCCCCGAAGGGGAATTAATTACCACATCCTCCATCTGCCGCAGACAGTCCGTCAGATACAGGTTCAGTTCCTTTACATGCTCCCAGTTCTCCCGTATATCCCGGAGGGCTTTTAAGGAAGCATGGCCGAAGGCTGCGATTCCCGGTACATTCTCGGTTCCCGGCCGCACCTTACTCTCCTGGGAGCCTCCAAAGCACAGGGGACGTACGTTTACGCCTTCCCGCACATAGATGGCCCCGCTTCCCTTTGGTCCATGAATCTTATGGGAGCTCATGGTAACCATGTCAGCCTTTATCCGGTTTAAGCTGAACAGAATCTTTCCGAATCCCTGCACGCAGTCGCAATGCACCAGGACATCCGGATTTTTCCGTTTCACACCCCCGGCAATTTCTTCCACAGGAAGGCGCTCTCCTGTCTCGTTATTTACCGCCATGACCGACACCAGCAGAGTATCCTGATTCACTGCATGAATCACATCATCCGCCTGTATCCTCCCGTCCCTGGGCCGGATAAATACCACTTCGTATCCATCCTCTTCCAGCGACCTGCAGGATTCCAGGACAGAAGAATGTTCGATGGCAGTGGTAATTATCCTGCCCTTGTTTCTCCCCTCTGCCCGGGCAGCCAGGACGCTTCCCCTGATGGCCAGGTTATTGGCCTCAGTACCTCCTGATGTAAAGAAGATCTGCCTGGTAGGGGCGCCTATGACCTGGGCTACCTGCTGCCTGGCTGCTGTCAGCCGCCCCAGCGCATCCCTTCCAAGCAGATACGGGGATGATGGGTTTCCGTAAACCTCAGTCATCACTTCACAGGCAGTCATGGCCACATCCTTGTCAACCTGTGTGGTGGCGCTGTTGTCCAGATATATCATATCTTTCTTCACCTCTTTCCACTTTATATGGTTTGTATATATCCTCCCTCCGCACACCGCATTATTTTCTGCTGCTTATTATGTATGATTGTTTTCTGAATACGTATACATTTTATTGGTAAAAATTAGGCATTATCGCAATTAAACCCCAGTACATCTATATGCTTTTTATTGCTTTTGCCTTTTGTTTCCATCTATTTAATTAATACGTATTCACTTTCTATGCACTCATTATAAAAGCTCTCAAACTGTTTGTCAATTTTTTTTTATTAAATTATCTTTTTTTGTGCAAGCCTCACAAATTTAATATAGTAATTTAGTAAATATGGAGAAAATCAAAAATCACCCCGGCATAGAACAAAAACCGTTCTATGCCGGGGCCTGTTAAGGCGCTCCCACTGCCGCAAAGTAATATCACAGCTGTATCAGAGCCTTAATGCATCCATCCCTCCGCTGTGTAAATACGTCAACCGCCTCTCTCATATCCTCCAGGGCAAAGCGGTGGGTTATCATGGGCAGCGGATCTGCAATTCCCATTTTCATCATCTGCATCACCTGTTGGTGGCTGTTGGGATTTCCTCTGCTGCCGCACAAGGTCAGTTCATTCCACATGATGGCTTTCATGTCAATCCCGTAAGAGGATTTGCGGGGCGAGGACAAAAGGGCAATCCTTCCGCCCCGCTTCACCCCTGCGATGCAATTGCGAAAAGACAATTCTGTTCCGGCGCACTCAATCACCTGGTCCGCCCCTATTCCGCCGCTTATGCTGTGAATCCGCTCTCCAATGTCCTCCGCCGTATAATCAAGAACCACATCCACGCCCATCTGCTTTCCCCGTTCCAGCCTGTCTCCCCTGCCGCACAGTATAACCCGGCTGCCCATTGCCTTTGCCAAAAGCATGGCAGACATGCCCACCGGACCGCAGCCCATGACGGCCGTGAGCCCTCCGGGCCTGATTCCCACTGATTCAATCCCATGAAGGGCCGTGGCCATCGTATCTGCCATGGCTCCGTGTTCACAGGTCAGGCCGTCGGGAATATGATGGACGGCCCGTATGTGATAGACACAGTATTGGGCATAGCATCCCTGAGCGGTAAATCCATACTGCTTATGCCCCTGCTCCCTGATGCCGAAATTAAGGCACAGGTTATACCGCCCCATCCTGCAGTTGGCGCAGTGTCCGCACCCAAGATGGGCCTCTGCCGCCACCATATCCCCTGGTTTAAAATCAGTCACGCCGCTTCCCACGGTTTCCACCACGCCGGCTCCCTCATGGCCCGGTATAAAAGGCATGTAAGCGGGCAGTCCGTCCTTCAGGCTCTCTCCCGCCAGAAGGGGCGGATCTGATCCGCAGATTGCCACGGAATGCATTCTTACCAGTACTTCCTGAAAGCCGGGAACCGGCTTTTTTACATCCTCCACGCCATATTCCCCCGGCGCCCTCATAACCAATGCCTTCATAAGTTATCCTTCTACCTTCTGTTCTTCATGTTGTCGGCCACCACTGCTATTACTATAATGGCGCCCTTGAAAATCTGCTGCAAATACGGTGATACCATCATTAAATCCAGGCCGTTTTGCAGAACGCCCATTATAAGCACTCCGCCCACAACGCCCATCACATTGCCGGACCCTCCGGTCATGCTGACGCCTCCGATTACCGTGGAGGCAATGGCATCCATGTGATACTCGATTCCGTTGGTGGCTGAACCCGAGCTTACACGCCCGGTAATCAGGATGCCGGAAATGGTGGCAAACACACTCATCAGCAGAAATACCTTGATTCTGGTCAAATCAACGTTAATGCCGCAAACCCTGGCCGCTTCCTGGTTGCCTCCCAGTGCATAAATTTTCTTGCCAAAGGCCGTCTTTTGCAGCATGATGCTGACCACTGCGGCACATATAATGAATACAATTACTAATACCGGGATTCCCATAAGCTTCTTGCTTCCCAGCCACTCTATCTCAGGCCGTATGCCGCTGATAGGCTGGCCCTTTGAGACAATCAAAGCCAGGCCCTTTGCCACGCTCATCATGCCAAGGGTAGCGATGAAAGAAGGAATCCTCATTTTCGCGGTCAGGACACCATTTACCAGACCGCAGCACAATCCTGCCAGCAGAGGCATCAGGAAAGCCAGAACCAGCGGACATTCCCTGCTGGCAAAGTAAGCGCATATAACGGATGTAAGCGCAATCTGCGGTCCTCCCGAAATATCAATATCGCCAATCAGTATCACCAGCATCATGCCCATGGTGAGAATCCCTACCAGTGATATCTGGCGCAGCATATTCACAAGATTTCCCGGTTTTATAAACTGCGGCTTAATCATTGTCAGAACAATCATGAGCGCAATCAGTATCAGTATAATACTGTATTTTTTGATTAAGCGGCTGGCTGCGGCCCTTTCTTTATTTTCCATTTTAATGTTTCCTCCCTTCATCTTCCCCGAATGCAATCTGCATCAGAAGCTCCTGCGTGGCGTCTTCCCTTCCAATCTCACCGGCCTTGCGGCCTTCGTGCATAATGACAATGCGGTCGCTCATGCCCAGGACTTCTGGCATCTCCGAGGATACCAGAATGACTGCAGTGCCGTTTTTGTTCATTTCACCTAGCAGGCGGTGGATTTCCGCCTTTGCATTTACATCAATCCCCCTGGTAGGCTCATCCACAATCAGAATCAAGGGGGCATTGATCATCCATCTTCCCATCAGAACCTTTTGCTGGTTGCCGCCTGAAAGCAATTCAATATGCTGCTCCATAGAGGGTGTTTTAACCGCCAGTTTGGCCCGCATGGATTCCGTATGGGCCTTAATCCGGTTAAAGTCCAGAAACATCCCCTTTTTCTGGAGTTCCAGATTCGACATAATCATATTGTCAGTGATATCCAGGGGAAGAAAGCATCCGCTGGCCTTTCTGTCCTCTGTCAGCAGGCCGATGCCAAGGGCGATGGCATCATGCGGATTCCTTATATGTACTTCCTTTCCCCGGATAAATACCCTGCCCTCCGTATGGGGACGCAGGCCGAACACCGCTTCTAAAAGCTCGCTTCTGCCCGACCCAATCAGTCCTGTAAACCCTAACATTTCCCGCTCATGCACGCAGAAGGATACGTCAAAGAACCGTTTTCCGTCAGAAAAATGTTCAACTCTCAGCAATTCCTCTCCCGGCTCGTAATATACTTTGGGGAACATTTCCGTCAGTTCCCTTCCTACCATGAGAGAAATCAGCTTATTGTTATCCAGGTCAGCAGTCAGGTCCCCTCCTACCAGCTCTCCATCTCTGAGGACCGAAATCTCATCTGTTATCTCAAACACTTCCGACATCTTATGTGTAATATAAATAATGGTCACGCCCTCTTCCTTCAACATTCTTATGATGTTAAAAAGGCTTTCCACTTCCTTGTCTGCAATTGCAGATGTAGGCTCATCCATTATGATCAGCTTGGAATGAAATGATATAGCCTTTGCGATTTCCACCATCTGCATATTTCCCACGCTGAGTTCCCTCATCAATATGGTGGGGCTCAGCTTAAGCCTCAGCCTGCCTAACAGACAGGCTGTCATCTCATTCAATTGTTTGTGGTCAACAAATCCCCATTTATTCTTTGGTTCTCTTCCCAAAAAGATATTCTCCGCCACCGTCATGTCCGGAATTGGGCTCATTTCCTGGTGAATCATGGATATCCCCGCTTCCAGGGCATGATAGATTGTCTTTAGCTCCAATGGTTTTCCATCAAATATCATTGTCCCCGATGTGGGTGTATAGATTCCCTGAAGGATTTTCATAAGAGTGGATTTACCTGCCCCATTCTCCCCCATAAGGCCATGCACCACCCCTTTGCGCACCTTAAAGGTAACATCCTTCAACGCTTTGACTCCTGGAAACTCCTTTGTTATGTGGTTCATTTCCAGAATGTATCCGGTATCACTGCCCATTTGTTTTCCTCCCTTCTGTCCGTTTCCAAAATCTGAATGGATGGGCGCCTGCCAAGCGCCCTCTTCTATTTTTGCTACTTCTGGGAATACTGCACATAATCATCAACATTGTCCGCTGTCACAAGTTCAAAGGGAATCATGATCTTGCTCTCCGGCTTCTCCCCGTGAATATACTGCAAAGCTGCCTCCAGCGCTTCCTCTGCCTGGCGGTCGGGATTCTGGAATACGGTGGCAGCAATCTTGCCGTCCCTGACCGCATTGATTCCATCCGGATCCCCGTTGACGCCGCAGACAATAATATCATCGCTTTTGCCCGCCTGCTCTACTGCCAGCTGCGTACCCATGGCCATATCATCGTTCAGACACAGAATTGCATCTATATCTGTTCCGGACTGCAGCCATGTCTCTACAAGCTGAAGCGCTTTGTCTCGTTTCCAGTCGCCGGCGCCTTCAATCACCACCTGCATATCCGGATACATTTCACCTAAGGTTTCTACAATTGCGTCACGCCTGATAAACTGGTTCTCCTGGCCCATAATTCCGTTTACAATCGCTACATTGCCTTTTCCTCCTGTCTTTTCCCCTGTAAACCGGGCCAGCAGAGAACCGGCCACTGCGCCGTCCGCACCCACAAAACTGTCACAGTTTTCAAATATGCGGTTAAAGGCAATAAGGGGCACCCCCGCCTCCTTGCAAGCCCTCACAATGGGTTCTGACTGCTTGGCATCCACTGCCAGGCAGATAATGGCCTGGGTGCCGTTGAGAATCTGATTCTCCACCTGGCTGATCTGCGTGTTGGCATCCTGCTTGGAGTCCAAATATGTAATGTGGATTTTATCCTTATGCTCTTCCTCGTATTTTTTCATGGCATTCATCACAAAAGATGCAAATGTATTGTCAAAGGTTTCAATGATGACAGAAACCTCAGCCGGTTTTCCAGAAGTCCCGCCCGGTCCCTCTTCACCATTTCCGGCGGCAGGTGCATTGGCTGTTTCTGCCACTTTGTCCGCGGCTTCCAGGCTGCCGCTCTCTCCCGCTGCCGCATCCTGTCAGGATACATCCCGCCATCATTGTGGCCGCCAGCAAAATGCTCACTATTTTTCCTGATACAATTCTTCCCTTTAACATGTTATTTCTCCTTTTTACTATTTTATTTACGGTTTGTATGAATACGTATTAATGGTTTTGGCCTAAAAAAATAAACTTTGATACATTTCTTTGGTATGCAAAGAATCATTTTAAAAACCACATACAGATTAACATGGTTTTAAGGATATCTATTCTTGTCATTTGTTGTCATTTTTTACATTGTCCCCAAGTTTTTGCCATGGTTTTGTCATTTCTTCTAATTTTTCCTCCTTTTTCCGTTAATTTTTTGTTAATTATACGTATTCATTTCATGGACACATTGTAAGTCCCGCAAACTTTAAAGTCAACTGTTTTTTTGATCCGTCCTTTATTTCGTGTATATTATTCAAAATTACGTACTTAATTTTGTGCACTTTTAATTGAGAATGGGGATTCATTTCCGTGACAACCAGATAAAACCGCGAGAATTTGCAGCTTCAGATAAAAGTAAAATGACCAGTCGGGGAACTGGTCATTTTAGGAGAAGGTATTTCGTTTCTTATGGGGTGTAGCAAAAACTATATAATGTATTGGGGGGGTTACGTCTATTATAATAGCATAGGGTCATAAAAAAGTCTGCCCAAAGTTTTGCCAGAAGGAAACTTTATTTTGTGCATTTTGCGCCGCTCCTGCCGGTTGATGGCGAAATATGTCTTTGTATTCCGAAAATCAAGCCTTCCCGCACATAATCTTTTTCTGCGCATAAGATATGACAAAGCATATTTATGAAAGGTTACCTTATGTATAACGATAATTTTTATCCATCCACAACAGAGGATGACTTTAATTCAGCCGCTGAATATTCCGAATATGATTCAGAGCCTTACGGCTCCGATGAATGGCTGAACTCCCAGGAAACCACTCCCATTCTTCCTCTTCCGGAGGATGGAAGCGACTGGTCAGACCAGGAGAATGATTTTGGCATGCAGGACAGGGATGCCAGTCCCATGCAGGCAATGCCCAGGCGCCCTATGCCCGACAGGCCGGTTGCCCCGCTTCCTGACAGGCCCGGACGCCCTATTCCCGACAGACCCGGACGGCCCGACAGGCCGGTCCCTCCTATACCCGACAGGCCCGGACGTCCCGACAGACCGGTTCCTCCGCTTCCAGACAGACCCGGGCGCCCCATTCCCGACAGACCGGGATGGCCTAACAGACCGGTTCCTCCCAGGCCCATTCCTCCCAGGCCCACTCCTCCCAGACCCATCCCTCCCAGGCCTGTTCCTCCCGTACGGCCCGACTGGTCCTGGAACTGGGGTACAATCCTGCCAGGCATCGTTCTCCCCCTCTCTCCTGCCCGCGTCAGATTCTACAATGCATCTGTCCCCGGACCGATTCAGATTTACGTGAACAACCGCCTGGTGGTATCCAATCTGAACTATTTGCAGTACTCCCGCATATACAATGTGATTCCCGGACGCTACCGTATTACAGTCTACCAGGGGAACGACATGCGTTCACCTCTGGTAGATACCTGGATGAGCTTCCGGCAGAATCAGGACTATACAGTTGCCTTGATTCGTTCAGGCTCCAATTTCCGCCTTCAGACATTCTCGTTCTAACTTATTAACCATGGACTGAGTAATTCTTCGGGGCGCTGCAGCAGGCCAAGAATGACCGCTGCAGCGCCCCTGTATTTTCATAAAACCATATTCATAAAACCATCATGATTCAATATAATTGATTTCTATATCAGAAAAAATCCATAAGGTTTCCTTACCCGTGCTGTCATAATGATAGAATTTGAGGATTCTCAGCCTCAGCTGGCTCCATCCTTTTTCCGGTAAGTAAAATCAGGTATCTCCTCTCCCTCCAGCATGGCTTCAAGACGGCTGTAATCACAGCAGAGCTCAAATAACGAAGCGTATTGGGGTTCCACCATTCTATCTGCATACAGCAGCAGGGCCCTGCTGTATTTGTCACCACATTCCTTCAGCATTTCCTGGAAATAGGAAGGTATGAAGATTTGCCGCACTGTATCCGTCTCCAGATTCACAAAAAACACACCCTCAAACACAGGAGCCAGTATGCTGAGGAACCGGTCCGCATCCTTTTTCTCAGATATAAGCCGTTCCATATGCTGGTTCAGTTCACGCCTCTGCCGCTCTCCCCCCTTGGAAAAATAAAAGCCCCTCTTATTCTCCTGCATGGCTCTCTCTGCCTTTTGTACAATGTCCTCAATTCTAAGATCCGACTCCCGCCATTCCAGTCCTGTGGAGAGTGAAAAACCTGCCTCCTCCGTTTTCCTGCAGACCTGCTCTATCCTGCGCACCAGCTCCTCGCGTCCCATATTTTTACACAGAATGACAAACTCATCTCCCCCAATGCGAAAAATATCCTGGGAATCAAAATATTCCAGGAAGATGTCCGATATGGTTTTAAGCATCCGGTCTCCTGCCTGATGCCCCAGGTGATTGTTAATCTCATGGAGGCCGTTTACATCAATATAAATACAGCCAAGAGTCCCGCATCCATGCTTATCAAACTCAAAAGCCTGAATTGTTTTCTCAAAGCGGTTTCTGTTTCCAAGGTTTGTCAGGGCATCTGACAGAGCCTCCTGGCTCAGCATCTGGTTGGCGGCCTCAATCTGCCGGTACTGCCTGCCTCTTCCTGTCAATCCATGTCTCCAGCCATGTAACACCTGCCGCTGCCAGTATAAGGACCAGATACAAAACAAAATATGTCACTCTGCGGGGCTTGGCAAAGGGCCCGCCCGGACGCATGGATATGGAAATGACCATCACAAATTCAAACACAATGATGAATATGTGAAAAAGAAAATTTCTTTTAACCACGTCACCATGCAAGGCACGGAATACCTCCTCAGAATCCGTAAAATCCGGAATGATTCCCAGAAATTGTTTCAATCTGCTCCACATTTATATTCCTCCTGCCCCGCATGTTTTCGTGCCTTTTCCTGTAAGAATTTTGAATGATTTTTGTCACAAACTACTTACAAACTGTTCACATTTAGGTAACAGACTGCTCATAATTAGTGGATATACTTTATATTGTAAACAGCTAATGCTTATAAGACTTTTTTCATAATACTCGGCCAGTGGGATATATCCCACTGGCTCCTCCCTTTTTTAGGGCCAATTCACGATATGGCCCATGAATTATATGTATTTTATCATATCTTTCTCTGATTTTGTAGTCTGTTTTTTTCTCCTTCCCATCAAGCTCCAGCTAACCCAATGTCATAAATGCATATCTTACCACGAACACAACCGAAATGGCCAGGGTCAGTATCTTCACATCCTGCCTCCTGCCAGTGGTAAGCTTCATCAGGCAGTAAGTAATCAGTCCGAATGCAACGCCATTGGCAATTGAATATGTAAACGGCATGAATACAATGGTGCAGAAAGCGGGAAGCGCGTTGCTCATATCAGAAAAATCCACGTCCCTGATATTTCCCAGCATTAAAATACCCACAAAAATCAGTGCCGGTGCAGTGGCAGCTGCGGGAACAATACTTACAATGGGCGCAAACAGAATAGCCCCCAGAAACATAAGGGCCGTTACCAGGCTTGTAAGTCCGGTCCGTCCTCCGGCTGCAATGCCTGCGCTGGATTCCACCACTGTGGTTACGGTGGATGTTCCCACCATGGCACCGGCAGCCGTAGGAAAGGCGTCTAGCCTAAAAACATCGGAA
>OATU01001522.1_pt1 | contig 13625 bp, 10 predicted proteins | sample 1516711 | NCBI WGS metagenome assembly OATU01 (sample SAMEA2579971, study PRJEB22360) | human gut metagenome | biome: human gut; feature: human-associated habitat; material: faeces | place: Denmark | collected 2008/2010 | reverse complement strand
GCCACAGGAGCAACGGGAGCGACAGGAGCAGCCGGAGCAGCCGGCGCAACAGGAGCAACCGGGGCAACAGGAGCAACGGGAGCAACCGGGGCAACAGGAGCAACGGGAGCAACAGGAGCAACCGGTGCAGCTGGTATAGCTGGAAGCAGTGCAATTATTCCGTATTCGTCTGGATTACCAATTACAATGACAACAATTCTGGGTGGATTAGCTGGTATTCCATCATTGATTGGTTTTGGAGACAGCGCGCCAAGTGTTGGTGTGTTGGGAACAACAATTGATTTAACAAATGCGGCCGGAACACTTACAAACTTTGCATTTTCAGTACCGCGTGATGGTGTGATTACTTCTATGTCCGCATTTTTCAGCAGTACTGTGGCATTGTCTTTAATAGGTTCGACAATTACAATTCGGGCACAGCTTTATCAATCTACGACACCGAATAACATTTTCTCACCGATTGCGGGGGCAGTTGTTACGTTGGCTCCAGCTCTAAGCGGTCTCATTTCCATTGGTGATCTCTCCAGTGGGTCGACGACAGGGCTTTCAATCCCGGTGACAATGAATACACGTCTCTTACTTGTATTTTCAACTACAGCTACGGGCCTTAATCTTGTAAACAGTGTTGTGGGTTATGCGAGTGCTGGTGTGGCTATATCATAAAGAATAATAGAAGCAAAGGAATAAATGTCTCTTTGTATTAATAGATGAAGAAAACACCGGCAGTTCATATTTTGTAGAACTGCCGGTGTTTTTTGTATAGATTTGATGAAAAGCAGGAGTATGCTTAGCAGCAGATCTGCTGCCTGTACCATTCTATTTTTCACTGTGACCGCGTCAAATAAAACGGTGTAGGTGACGGCTTTTTCAGGCACTTCATTTTCCCTTTAGAGTGACGTACCGCCGATCATATAAATTATTCAGATATATTTCAGCAGATTGTAAATGACTCCAATGTGGTAATGTGCGTTTGTGACATAATACAAGCCTGCGCATATAATAGCCTAGGTGTATTTGATCCATCTGTGCGTCTGATTTCAGGGACGAAACAGATGGCGCCTGGGAATGGAGTAAATTTAAAATATCGGTTTCGGCTGCATGGCACGATATACCTGGCAGCTCCATTCATGCAGCATATTGATTTGCAGCTTAATCAGGAAAGGAACATGCGTGATGCTTAGGGACAATGATAATGATAACCGCGGACACGGTGATGTGAGGAATTGTGAGAACACCTCTTGTAACAGATGCTGCTGCAAGCGCTGTTGTCCCGTCTGTCCTCCGGAACAGAGGTCCTGTAACTTAAGTGGTGTACAGGTACAGCTGCGCGGGGCGGCCAGAGCGCTTTTAGAGAACAACACCAATGTCGTGTTTGATAAAATGGTAAACCAGTCAAATCCAAGAATCCAATATAATGAAATGACGGGAGAGTTCACATTACCTTCCAATAGAAGCTACTATGTTTCCTGGGAGGTGGCTATTGACGGGTCAGAGACTGTGCAGAGTATTGATTTTTGTGTGGTAGTTAACAATGTCATGATCTCAGTCAGTTCGTCTTCACAGGTAACCTGTCAGCTGTCAGGGACGGCTCTTATTACGACGGGAAAAACACCGGGAAGACTCTCACTTGTAAATATAAGCGGAGATACCGTGAGGTACACGGAGGCTTCGGTACAGGCTAATATTGTGATTGCAGGAATTACTTGCTAGGCGGGTATTTACAAAAACAATTGATCAAATCAGAAGTTTACGCAATGAAACATTGCGATTTATATAGAATTTAGGGATGGTGATATTATGGCTGATATAGGATTACAACTTCAAAATACTATTGCTGATTATATCGCTGTGGGCGGTGCGGTCCTGTTCAATGAGACGCTCGTCAACGATGATCCAAACGTAGTTTATAATCCTGCTGATGGAACAATATCCTTTGTGCAGGAAGGCGAATATTATGTATCTTGGTTTGTGGTGACGAAAACGGGGCTTGGCACATCTGGGCCAAGCTTTTCTATTGTGACCAATGAAGCCACGCCTACGTATTATACGGCTGGAAGCGGTATAAAAACAGGAGAAATATCCGGCTTTGCACTTCTCAATGTAAGTGCCGGATTTAGTTTTACACTTCGAAATGTGACGAATGGCGGAGTTCGGCTTAATGATAATGTAGAAGTTATGGCTGGAATCGCAGTAGTCAATATCGGCAAGGGGGGTCCCACTGGCCCAACTGGTGCAACCGGAGCGACTGGCCCGACTGGTGCAACGGGAGTGACCGGTCCGCAGGGAAATATAGGCCCGACTGGGGCGACAGGAGCAACAGGCCCACAAGGGGATATAGGTCCAACGGGGGTAACTGGCGCAACGGGGGCGACAGGTCCGCAGGGAAATACCGGGTCAACAGGTCCGACGGGAGCGACAGGCCCACAGGGAGATATAGGGCCGACGGGTGCAACTGGTTCAACGGGAGCAACAGGTCCGCAGGGAAATACCGGGTCAACAGGTTCGACGGGAGCGACAGGTCCACAAGGAGATATAGGCCCGACAGGAGTAACTGGTTCAACAGGAGCGACAGGTCCGCAGGGAAATACCGGAGTAACGGGTCCGACGGGAGCAACAGGACCGCAAGGTGATACAGGCCCGACTGGGGCAACGGGAGCAACAGGACCGCAGGGAAATACCGGAGTGACGGGTCCGACAGGAGCAACAGGACCACAAGGTGATACAGGCCCGACTGGGGCAACGGGAGAAACAGGCCCGACAGGAGCAACAGGACCGCAGGGAAATACCGGAGTAACGGGTCCGACAGGAGCAACAGGACCACAAGGAGATATAGGTCCAACAGGAGCAACAGGTCCGCAGGGAAATACCGGAGTAACGGGCCCGACAGGAGCAACGGGTCCACAAGGAGATACAGGTTCAACAGGAGCAACGGGACCGCAAGGAAATACCGGAGCGACAGGCCCGCAGGGAAATACCGGAGTAACGGGTCCGACAGGAGCAACAGGACCACAAGGAGATATAGGTCCAACAGGAGCAACAGGACCGCAGGGAAATACCGGAGCAACGGGCCCGACAGGAGCAACAGGACCACAAGGAGATACAGGTCCAACAGGAGCAACAGGCCCGCAAGGAAATACCGGAGCGACAGGCCCGACTGGGGCAACGGGAGCAACAGGTCCACAAGGAGATATAGGTCCAACAGGAGCAACGGGCCCGCAAGGAAATACTGGAGCGACAGGCCCGACTGGGGCAACGGGAGCAACCGGTCCACAAGGAGATATAGGCCCGACAGGAGCAACAGGACCTCAAGGAAATACCGGAGCAACGGGCCCGACTGGGGCAACGGGAGCAACAGGCCCATCAGGAGTGGTTGGTGGTATTCAGCTTGAAGTTAAAAATAGTTCGGGAAACAATGTTGCGGATGGAGGAGTATTTACTTTTGATACAGTCTTTACAAATTTAACTCCGGATATCACAAATACGGCTGGGACAATTGAAATTACGGCAGAAGGTTTATATTTTGTTGATTGGTGGTTGAATTTAGACGGATCAGGAGATCTTGATTTTGTTGTAGTAAACTTGGTTAATGCTACGACGTCCGCTATAATTGGCGAAAGTTATGCACCGCCATCCATACCGGGACAATTTTATGGGAATGCGATTCTTCAAGTAACGGCTGGTCAATTACCATTTACAATGCAGCTGGTAAACCAATCAGGTGCGGCATTGACGTTATCAGATATAACTGTTCAGGCGAGTATGCGTATAGTAGAGGCTAAAGTGTAAGCCATATTTGAATATGGCTAAGAATAAAAGGTTTTAAAAGAGGTGTTATAATGGCTGGTTTAGGATTACAGTTACAAAATACGACGCCCCTTATAGTATCTGCAAATGCCGCAGTATTGTTTAACGAAATATTGGTTGATTCTGATACCAATGTAACGTATAATCCGGCAGATGGTATGATAACGTTTATAAATGCGGGGCAATACTATGTATCATGGTTTGTGACTGTCAAAACAGCACTTGGCGTATTCGGTCCAAGTTTTTCGATTGTGACTAACGAAACGCCTTCCAGTAGTTATACCGCTGGCAGTGGAATAAAAAATGGAGAGATATTTGGCTCCGCAGTTTTGACAGTTACAGCAGGTTTTAGTATTTCATTAAGAAATGAATTAGCTACGGAGGTCAGTCTATCAGATGTGGTCCCGGTTAATGCTGGTATCAGTGTATTAAATGCTGGATCAGCAGGTCCGACTGGTCCTACGGGAGCGACAGGAGCAACCGGCCCGCAGGGCGCAACAGGTCCTACAGGGATGATGGGTCCTACAGGAGCGACAGGAGTTACTGGACCACAAGGAGCGACAGGCCCAACAGGCTCACAAGGAGTGACAGGAGCAACCGGACCGCAAGGGCCGACCGGTTTAACAGGATCGACTGGAGCAACCGGACCACAAGGAGCGATAGGACCAACGGGAGCGACAGGATCAACCGGACCGCAAGGGCCAACAGGTTTAACAGGATCAACAGGAGCCACAGGTCCGCAAGGAGCGACAGGATCAACCGGTCCACAAGGTGTAATTGGTCCAACAGGATTGACAGGAGCTACGGGTCCACAAGGGGATATAGGACCAACGGGAGTGACAGGAGCAACCGGACCACAAGGAATCATAGGCCCAACGGGAAATACCGGAGCGACAGGAGTGACGGGTTCACAAGGAGCCATAGGTCCTACAGGCGCGACGGGAGCAACCGGTTCGCAAGGCGTGATAGGCCCAACCGGAGCAACGGGTCCGCAAGGCGTCATAGGCCCTACCGGCCCAACCGGAGCGACAGGCCCGCAAGGCGTCACAGGCCCCACCGGCCCAACCGGAGCAACTGGCCCGCAAGGCGTCATAGGCCCCACCGGCTCAACAGGCCCGACAGGCCCGCAAGGCGTCACAGGCCCAACAGGCCCAACCGGAGCAACTGGCCCGCAAGGCGTCACAGGCCCCACCGGCCCAACCGGAGCGACAGGCCCGCAAGGCGTCATAGGCCCCACCGGCCCAACCGGAGCGACAGGCCCGCAAGGCGTCATAGGCCCCACAGGCCCGACAGGTGCCACGGGTTCGCAGGGAATCACCGGCCCGACAGGAGCAACCGGTCCACAAGGCCCCACCGGCCCAACAGGTGCCACAGGTCCGACTGTCACCAGTGAAGGTTTTTCAGCATTTCTTTCAACAGCCAGTGTATCTGCCAGTAGTCAGCTAACTGGCTGGTCGGTGGCCGCCCCATATTTCAACAGTGGAAATTTTAATCCGACGACTGGAAATTATACTGTGCCGGCCACAGGCAGATATATTATAGAAGCGACAATTAACTATGCAACGACAGCGGTAATCACGATCGCACTGGGGGCGGGAATTAACCCTGCATTTGTTGTACAGAGAAGCTCACCGACGGTGACCAGTTTGATTACAGGTTTATTTCCTATCTTAAATGTTAATATTGCGCTGATACTGTCATTAAGAACGATATTGGGCAGCGGAACTGTAACATTGGCTGGAGAGGTACAGCTAAATGCTGGTGATATCATCGGACTTTACTATGTAGCAAACGGACTTACGGTCGGGCTGAATTTAGGTGGTTCCGGCAGTGGTATTGTATGGTCCGTAAATCAGATTAATTAGCAGCAATAAACAAAGGAAAAGCAAAAGGCCTGGATTAAAACAGACCACATAAGTCAGGCGGATTCTTATGAATCCGCCTGTTCAGAATACCTTAAACGCTGTTCTCGATACCTTCAATTCGTATCTGGATCCACGCCTCAGCCCATTTGCTGATTCTCCCTTATTAGCCTTCCAGTTCATACCTTAATTTGCTTTTCGGAAATCCTCATAATTCCTCAAAAAAACTATCTCCACCCCACCCTCAAATCTGCCGCCAATCCCCTTCACCCCCCATATCCTGTTCGCCCAATCAATTTGGCTCCGGGTCCCCACACCCTCGATGCCGCCCCCATGTCCCCACCAGCCAAAGGACAGGCAAGATGCCCCAATCCCGATATGTAACCTTTTTCCATTTTTGAAATATACTGTAGTATACCATCAGGGTATTAATAAAAGAAATAATATGGAGGTTCCATTATGAGTGATATGAACTATAATAACTGTGAGTGTGATCAGAGAGAATCCTGCGATTGTGACTGCAAATGTTACTGTGAATGTGAAAGATGCAGAGCTCTCGCTCCGAACAGAACAACATTAAAATGTGGCTGTCCTGGTGCGGTGACTCTTCCTCTGGCAACGATTGCAGGAACAAACTTTACAGTTGCGACTGTGACTGTGGATACAAAAGGATTCCGTAAACCGTGCATTAAATTTGAATTTGCCAGCAACATTGTTACCACGGCGGCAGTTCTTTCCCTGAATTTCCAGATTTTCAAACAGTGTAAAAATCAGCTGGTTCCGATTCCGGTTGGTCCTGTCTGGACGTTCTCCCGTCTCGTTGCGGTTACTGCAAGTGATTCATTCTCATTTTTCGTGTGTGACTGCGATATCTGCGATACGGAATGCTGCACTTACAGTGTAGTTGCAACGGTTGCAGGTGTTGCGACGGTTGGTGTTACTTCTATTAACAATGCGACTCTTGGAGCAATTGTTGTCGATAACGCTACCGGTTGCTAATTAGCTTAAAGGAGTAGCAATGTATTACAGGTTATTTGGACATGGTTGTCAAACAGGTTCTGGAACATGTAACTGCATTCCCCCGAAATTCAATCAGCCAAGATATAATGTGGGGCAATACCCTTTCCCCCAAATGAAACAGCGCCCACATTCTTCTGAAGATGTATGCCGCAAAGAAAATATGTTCATTAAAAACGCTGATTTTGGGGGAGTTGTCCTGCCTGAAGGAACAGATAAGAGAGCCACATTTCATGTGGCTTCTCTTAGTTTGGATACCTCTGGTTATAAAAATATACTGATCCATTTGGCTTTTTCCTGTAATATCATTGCTGAGAAACTAAAACTGCGGCTGAGATTTCAAATTTTGAGACAGGAAAGCGGTCACGGGGTTACTGTTCCAGTCAGTGCAGGGATATTATACTATCAGGATAAAGTATGTTCGGAGGCGAATAGTTTTACGCTGTCTGTGTATGACCACAATGCAGCGGCAGAGAAATGCTGTATCTATAGCGTCTTAGTGGATATTGAAGAATTTGATATGGGGGGAAGCGCAATAATAGCAAATCCTACATTAATCGCAACAGTTGTGGGAGAAGTGTGATTTCGTTTTTGGAAGGATACATTATGTCAGGAAAAAACCAGGAAACTCAGTATAAGATTTCTAACATACAGATAAAAGATGGTCTCATAAGCTGGGAAAATCATATGGTGCGGTCATCAGGGATTTCCCAGGTATGGCTGGGGGAGCTGACGGTGAAACCGTTTCCGGCGGAACTGTTCCTTATCCTTTTATTTATAGCATTAGCGGGTACGCATGTTGTGTGCATGCTGATCGCCCTGGCTGCCTCTGCCGCTGTGTGGCTGCTGTACCATCGGACCGGCAGCGCAGAGAAAATGGTTCATATGAAGCTTTTGGATGGAGATATTATTTCTTTTTCAGCTCATGATGAGGACTCTGCAGCCGGGTTTTACGAGGCAGTTAAAAGTTTGACAGAGGACGGCACTGCCGTAGAGATTCTGTTTGATGAAAATGGAAAGGCAGTAAAGAGCTCAGAGGAAGACACCGCTAAGGATACGACACCAGCTAAAGTAAAAACCGTCAGCAGAAATGCAGTAAGAGGGCCGCTGGCCCAGGAACTGCAGGTGTTGTATGAGAACTATTCGAAGAAGGAAGATGCGGACAGTGAGATTTTAGCTTTTATTGATGAGATGATCGGCTTGACTGAATCCGGTGACCGGAGCGGTCTGACGGCGGCTTATAAGAAATTTGTTACAATGGGGCTGATCAGTGAGTGTAACGAGCTTGGCCTCGATAAGATCATTCAGGAAATAAAAGCCAGCATCTATCAATAGCAGAAGGAAGTCTGAACACAGCCGGACTGAACCGAAAGGTTCGTTCCGGCTGTGTTTTGCATATGATAACCGTAAGAGCCTATGCGTATTTTGCGGACAAAAATCAGAAAGGATGAGATAAAATGGCGACGGTGAGCCTGTGTATGATTGTACGGAATGAGGAGGATGTTCTGGGGCGGTGCCTGGAGAGTGTGAAAGATATCGTGGATGAAATCATCATTGTGGATACGGGGTCCACAGACAGGACAAAGGAAATTGCCGGCCGGTTTACGAACACGGTATACGACTTTCCGTGGATTGATGATTTCTCGGCAGCGCGCAATTTTTCCTTTTCAAAAGCGACTATGGATTATCAGATGTGGCTGGATGCGGATGACGTGATCGAAGAAGAGGACAGGAAGAAATTTCAGCAGATGAAAGAGGAGCTGGATGGGAGCACGGATGTCGTCATGATGCCGTATCAGGTGGCCTTCGACCAGAAGGGGAACCCCACCATGACGTATTACCGGGAGCGCCTTCTGAAACGAAGCAGGAGATTTCTCTGGCAGGGAGCGGTTCACGAGGTAATCACACCGGCCGGGACCATCCTTTATGGCAAGGCGGCCGTCTGCCACAGAAAGCTGCACCCTTCGGATCCCGACCGCAATTTGAAGATCTATGAGACCATGAAAGAACATGGAGGGATCACGGATCCCAGACATCAGTTTTACTATGCCAGGGAGCTGTTCTATCATGGGCGTTATGAAGAGGCTGCGGCCATGTTTCTGACATTTCTGGAAGAGGGGAGAGGATGGATTGAAAATAATATCAGTGCCTGTCTGGATCTCTCCCATTGCTACGCCAGAATGGGAAAACGGGAAGAAGCCCTTCAGGCATTGTTCCGAAGCTTTCGTTACGACCTGCCCCGCCCGGAACTTTGCTGTGAGGCGGGAAAATGGTTTATGGAACAGGGGGGAAGCGACAAGGGTAACTTGAAACAGGCCGTTTACTGGTATCTGCGGGCGAAGGATCAGAAGACCAATGAGGAAAGCGGCGCCTTCGTGAATCCGGACTGCAGTGATTTCATACCGGATATTCAGCTCTGCGTCTGCTATGACAGGCTGGGAGAAAGGGAAAAAGCATTGGAGTACCATGAGAAGTCTAAAAAGAAAAAGCCGGATCACCCGGCCGTTCTGTTCAATGAAGCTTACTTTGCAGGAAAGGGAATGTGAAATACCGCTCCCTTTCGGATTTTTGCAGGAAGGACACAGGGACGCTGAAGAGTCATTCTCCGGCGCCCTGTACCATCAGCTGTTTTTCAATATTACCAGTTCCACCGAGTCGGCCACGTGCTCACACATGTCGCAGCATTTTTCAAACCGGTCATAGATTGTGGTCCAGGACAGGATTTCCACGGCATCCGGACGCTCCGTGTGAAGGCGGTGCATGGCTTCCGTGTAGAGGCGGTCTCCGATTTCTTCCAGATGGTTGATCTCAATGATCTTTTCCCTTATGGTTTTCGATTTCCGGAAATGAGGGAACTCATCCATCAAATCCTGAAGAGCAGCACAGCACTGTGCCACGATACGGGAAAATTCCAGGGCATCCGGCCTTAACTCATGAATGTTAAACATGTAGAGGCGCAGCAGCACATCCTCGATGCTGTCTGTCACATCGTCGATCGCGCTGGTGAGACCCAGAATGTCTTCGCGCTCCAGGGGAGTGATGAATTCCCGGATCAGCTTTTCCATTGCCTGGTGTTTGGTCAAATCGGCCTGGTGCTCCAGCTCGTGCATGGTATCAATCTGCTGATTTAACACGGAGGCATCAAAGTGCTCCAAATCGTTCTGCAGCTGCGCCGCCGCTTCGACCGCATACCGGACGCCTTCCTGAAGCAGTTCAAAATATAAATGATCTCGTTTTCCTGTCATGATTCTGACTCCTTTTCTATTTGCTGTTTATAGTTTGATCGTTATTTATCTCCCGATATCTTCCTTTTTGCCTAAAAGATCCAGAGAAACAGTTTCGCCATGAAAAAGCCGATGACACCGCAGCCGGGAAATGTTAAGACCCAGGTAAGGACCATCTCCTTCACGACGCCCCAGTCCACACAGGAAATCCGCTTTGCGGCCCCCACGCCCATGATGGCGGTGGTCTTCGTGTGCGTGGTGGAGACCGGAATCCCTGCGATGGAGGATAAGAAGAGGCAGAAGGCCCCGGCTAAGTCGGCGGCAAACCCCTGATACTTCTCCAGCTTCACCATGTCCATGCCCACCGCCTTGATGATGCGGTAACCACCGACGGAAGTGCCGAGCGCCATGACGATACTGCACAGTACCATCAGCCAGACCGGAATGGAGAAATGGCCTTCGCCCACATTTCCCTGGGCCAGGAAGATTCCAAGCATGAAGACACCCATGAATTTCTGGCCGTCCTGAGCGCCGTGCATGAAGGCCATGGCGGCTCCGCCGGCAATCTGGGCGCCTCCGAAGAAGCGGTTTGTCTTTCTGCGGTCGCGGTCCCGGAAGAGCAGTTCCACCAGCCGGACAGAGACCCAGCCGGAGACGAAGCCGAGAACGGTGGAGAGCAGGAGGCCATAGAGAACCTTGACCCACTCGGACGCATTGATTCCGTCGACGCCGTTATGCAGGGCGATCGCGGCTCCCGACAGGCCGGCGATCAGGGCGTGGCTTTCGCTGGTTGGAATTCCGAACCACCATGCGGCCACGGCCCATGCGACGATGGCGGTCAGCCCGGCGCAGAGCGCAATCAGCGCCTGGTGGCTGTCGCCTCCAAAATCGACCATATTGTAAATGGTGGAGGCCACACTCTGATTGAGCATGGTCATGAGAAAAACTCCCAGAAAATTGAAAACGGCCGCCATCAGAATCGCATACTTCGCGGTGATGGCCCGGGTAGAGACGCAGGTAGCGATGGCGTTAGGGGCGTCGGTCCAGCCGTTGACCAGAATAACGCCCAGCGTCAGAACCGTGGTAACGGCAAACGCCGGGCTGGACGAGAGTCCTGTTAAAAAATCAGATATGGGGATTGTCATACCATTCATGTCATACCTCACTTTACGTGGATTTTAATGTTTCTTTACTTCGATTATAACGGACTGACGTGAAAAATCTATAGAAAATGAAAAGCTTAACGCCGATTTTACAAAGGATAAAAAAGCGTTAAGACGAGGCGGCGAAAGGGAAGAGGGAATATTAACAAACTGCTAAAAATGGAAAAAGCAGGATGCAGGAACAGATAAATTGTGCTATAGTAAGAATTTGTGACATTTTAATTGTACAGAAAAGAAAGAGATGTGTGGAACATGAAAACTGGAATATTGAAAACGGGTGCGGCCGAACGCCGTGAACTGATCCTGAACGGCAGTATCGTAAGAACCTTAATGATGCTGTCGTTTCCGACCCTGATGATGAGCGTGGTGCAGTCTCTGATGCCGCTGTCCGACGGTCTCTTCATCAATAATGTAGCGGGTACGCTGGTGGCCAGCGCCGTTACCTACAGCGAGCCGATCATAAACATGATGACCGCGCTGGCCCAGGGCTTAAGCGTGGCCGCCATGGCCATCATCGGGCAGACCTTCGGCCAGGGGAATTTTAAGCGGGTGAAGCATATCAGCACTCAGACCGTGGTTTTCGCATTCTGCCTCGGCCTGTGCATCGCGCCGCTTCTGGTGCTCATCGCGTTTCCAATATCGGGCCATGTGGATCAGGAAATCTCTCATAATGTCTGGCTTTATATCGCCTTATATGCCATGGTTCTTCCGTTTTCCTTCCTGGAAAGCATTTATAACGCTATTATGAATGCAACCGGGCGGCCGGAAGCGACATTTATCCGGATGGTTTTAATGCTGGTATTAAAAATAATTTTCAATGTAGTCTTTATCGTCTGGCTCCGCCTGGGGATTGTGGGCTGTGTCATGGCTTCGCTCTGCGCCAATATGCTCATCTGTATCTGGATGTTCTATGAGCTGTTTATCCAGAAGGGAGAGAACCAGCTGACCCTGAAGGGGTTTCGGTTTGACGGAGTCCTGATCCATCAGCTGATCCGAGTCGGCATCCCGGCCATGGTGACCAGCCTGATGCTGAATTTCGGATTCTTCCTCATCAACAATGAGACCCAGAAATACGGACCCGTCGTCTTAAACGGTCAGGGAATTGCCAACAACATCACGTCTGTATGCTTTAACCTGCCCAGCTCCTTCGGCGCTGCCATCACAACCATGGTGAGTATGAATGTGGGCGCGGGACAGGGCGCACGGGCGAAGAAGTGTACAGTGACCGGATGCGTGGCCAGCATGATCACGGCTGTCCTTATTATTTCCATTATAGTACCGGCCTCGTCCCATTTGACGACCCTGTTTACGCGCCAGCAGGATGTGCTGGAGATCGCAAATCACGCGTTACATATTTACACGTATTCCGTAGTCGGTTTCGGAATCTGCATGGTAGTTCAGGGGGCGTTTATCGGCCTCGGAAAGACAAAGGTTCCGATGGTGGTGGGGCTGCTGCGAATATGGCTGCTCCGTTACCTGTTTATACTGGCAACGGAAAGCTTCCTCGCCTATTATTCCGTATTCTGGGGGAATTTATTCTCCAACTACATGGCGGCGGCGATCTCCATCGTCCTGCTGCTTCGTGTAAAATGGGAATCCGCATTGCAGGAAAATGAATAAAAGCCAGTAGCCGCCGGGCATTTCCGGACAGGAAAACGGGCACCGCAGCCGATGATATCCGGCCGCGACGCCCGTTCCTTTTCTATTTTCCTGAATTAATGGTAAATCTTTTTCTCCTCATAGATCGGTTCGCATGTCAGATTGACGCCCAGCTTCTTGAAGATCTTCGTATCCACGTCGGAGAGCAGGACAGAAGTGTGAACTTCGCGGCCCTTTAGCTTTGGAAGCTGCTCTAAGGCGACCTGTGCGTTGTGATCGGTGGCCGCGCTGGCGGACAGGGCGATCAGCACCTCGTCGGTGTGGAGACGCGGGTTCTTGCTGCCCAGGTAATTGACCTTTAACTTCTGGATCGGTTCGATGGCAGAAGGTGCGATCAGATGAATGTCATGAGAAATGTTTCCCAGCACCTTGACCACATTTAACAGGAGGGCCGCGGAGGCGCCGAGAAGATTGGTTGTCTTGCCTGTGATGATGGTTCCGTCATCCAGCTCCATGGCTGCCGCCGGGGAGCCGGTCTTTTCCGCCCGCTCGTTGGCCGCTCCGACTACGCGTCTTAAGTCGGTGGTGATCTTGGCCTGCTTCATCAGAAGCTCGATCTTATAGACCTCATCCTTGCTGCCCATATCCTTGGCCAGTCGGGCCAGCGCCTGATAGTAGCGCCGTATAATTTCCTGACGGGAAGCCTCGGCACATACCTCGTCATCCATAATACAGCATCCGACCATATTGACACCCATGTCGGTAGGAGACTTGTAGGGGCATTCGCCGTAGATTCCTTCGAAAATGGCGCTTAACACCGGGAAAATCTCCACGTCGCGGTTGTAGTTTACCGTGGTAACACCGTAGGCGTCGAGATGGAAGGGGTCGATCATGTTGACGTCATTTAAATCGGCGGGAGCCGCTTTATAGGCTAAATTTAACGGATTACCGCCACT
>OATU01001515.1_pt1 | contig 13686 bp, 13 predicted proteins | sample 1516711 | NCBI WGS metagenome assembly OATU01 (sample SAMEA2579971, study PRJEB22360) | human gut metagenome | biome: human gut; feature: human-associated habitat; material: faeces | place: Denmark | collected 2008/2010 | reverse complement strand
GGCCGGCAGGCTGGCCGGAAGCCTGGAAACGCGTTATACCAGGATGAGGCAGCAGATTGATGCAGAGGTAGGGTCCTGGAAGGAAGCGTGGCGGGAACGTCTGAACCAGGAAGAGGACCGGGGAGATGGCGGGGCGGCCGGCAGTCCGGCAGCCAGGATGGAGCAACGGCAGCATTTCCTTAAAGTATGGGAGGACATGTTGGGAGAGCTTAAGGACCAGCTGGCGCGCCAGGAAGCAGCCGCGAAAAAGCGGGCCGCAGAGTGCCGCGCCCGTCTGAAGCATAAGGAGGAACTGGAGAAGGCGCGGGTGGGCCATCAGAAATCCCTGGAGGAAGCAGGAGAGAAGAGACAGCAGGTCCTGAAACTCCTGATTGAGGCAGAAGAGAGGGAAAAGGGCCTGGAGGATCAGATAAAGGAGCTGGCCGGAAAACTCCCCTTTAAGGACAGGAACCAGGCCCGGGAGGAACTGGCCGGCAAACGGGCGGCTTTTGAGGCAGGGGAGAAGGCGTTCCGGGAAGCGGAAAAAACCTATCTTGAGGTGAGCCAGAAGGCTGCGGACGCCAGATCCCGCATGGAAGCGCTGAGGGCGCAGCTGCAGGATACGGAACCGGATACGGAGCTGGATGCAGGACTGGACCGGGAACTGACTGCATTGGGACTGGCCCGGCAGATGGAGGAACTGACCGCTGCCCAGGAAAGGGCAAAGGCCGAACTGGATTTACAGGAACAGAAAAAGAGCCGTATCCATCACCGCCTGGAAACCAACCGCGCCGCATATAGCCGGATACTGAAACAGAAGGACGCCATGGAGGAAATACAGCAGCAGTGGACTTGGGTTAAGTCCCTGGCCGACACCGCTGCTGGCGAAGTGGGCGGAAAGGAAAAAATCACATTTGAGACATATGTCCAGATGGCGTATTTTGAACGGATTATCGCACGCGCCAATACCAGGTTCATGGTGATGAGCGGAGGCCAGTATGAGCTGAAGCGGTGCAGCGAAGAGGATAACCGCGGAAAAAGCGGCCTTGGGCTGAATGTGGTTGACCATTACAACGGCACGCAGCGCAGTGTCCGGACATTGTCCGGCGGCGAGTCCTTCCAGGCATCCCTGTCCCTGGCCCTGGGGCTGTCCGATGAAATCCAGTCCGCGGCAGGCGGCATACGCCTGGACACCATGTTTGTGGACGAGGGCTTTGGCTCCCTGGATGAGGATACGCTGAATCTTGCAATGAAGGCATTGGGGGACCTGGCAGAGGGAAGACGGCTGGTGGGAATCATTTCCCATGTAACCGAGTTAAAGGAACGGATTGAGCGCCAGATTGTGGTGGTGAAGGAAAAGAGCGGGGGAAGCAGGGCACGGATACAGGTTTTGTGACGGATTAATACAGGGAGAAACAGACATGAGAAGAAAAGACAGGGAAATCACGGAGAGTGACAGGATACAGAAAATCATCGATGCCTGCCAGTGCATGAGGATTGCTTTGGCGGACGGGGCATGTGCATACATCGTGCCGGTGAATTTCGGATATGACAAGGCCGGGAAGGCATTTTACTTCCACGGCGCGGCCAAGGGGCGTAAAATCGATCTGATACGCCAGAATGGATATGCCGGTTTTGAGATGGATACGGACCACCGCCTGGTGACGGCTGATGAGGCATGCGGTTTTTCCTTTGAGTACAGCAGTATCATCGGAAAAGGCAGGATTACCGTGGTGGATGACTTGGAGGAGAAACGCCATGGGCTGGACTGCATCATGGAGCACATGGCGGGAGGCGGCCGGTGGGAATATCCGGACCCGATGCTTAAGCTGACAGCGGTCATCCGTCTGGATGTGGAAGAACTCCACGCCAAGTCCAACAGTTAGGGAGGATATTATGTTATCAGAAGATATCCTGCAGGCGGCTGAAGAGGAATGGACGTTATCAGGCCGGACGTATACAGATGAAACAGCTGACTCCATTAAGGGGCAGAAGCTGGAATTTGACTCCATCCATTTTGTAAGGTGCAGGTTTACGGACTGCGATTTTACAGGTGCATCCTTCTGCAATGTGGTGTTTGATAAATGCGATTTTTCCAACAGCTCTTTTGAGGACAGCTATTGGAAGAACACAAGGGCAGAGGGCTGCAAAGGAGATGGGAGCCGGTTTTCCAATGCAAGCTTTAAGTGGGTGAAGCTGACGGACAGCCAGTTCCGGTACGCCAATTTTTCCATGGCTTTCTGGGAATTCTCAGAGATAAGGGGATGCAGCTTAAGGGAGGCATTCCTGTCCGAGGTCAGGTTCAAGAAAACCATATGCTCCAGGACAGACTTTACCGGCGTGGATTTTTTCAAGACCCTGCTGAGAGGAATGGACTTGTCAGACTGCACCATTGACAATATAATGGTATCAGACCAGTACACGGAACTTGCAGGCGTGAAGGTAAATCTTTTCCAGGCAGCGGAACTTGCCAAGTTGATGGGGGTTAAGATCGTGTGACGGGATTGGGCTGCGCCCAATCGGAACAAAGGGATAAGGAAAGGAGAACAGAATGGTTGAACAGAAAACAATAGAAGGATTCCTGGAGGTCCTGTCATCCAAGGAGCCGGTACCGGGCGGAGGAGGAGCCAGCGCCCTGGCAGGCGCCCTGGGCAATGCGCTGGGACAGATGGTTGCGAACCTGACCATTGGGAAGAAAAAATATGCGGACGTGGAAGCAGAGATAAAGGAACTTCTGGGACGGATGCAAAAACTCCAGGCCGCCTTTGTCACGCTGGCTGACAGGGATGCGCAGGTGTTTGCGCCATTGGCACAGTGCTACAGCCTTCCGTCCCTTACAGAGGAAGAAAAGGCTTATAAGGAAAAGGTCATGGAGGAGCGGCTTCTGGATGCCAGTTTTGTTCCCCTTGAAATCATGGAACATGCGGTTGCCATGCTGGGCATCCTTGAAATCCTTGGGGATAAGGGCAGCCGTCTTGCGGTCAGCGACGTGGGTGTGGGCGTGCAGTTTATCCGCGCCTCGCTTTTAGGCGCGGTCATGAATGTGTATATTAACACCAAATCCATGAAAAACAGGGAGAAGGCAGAGGAACTGAACGCCAGGGCCGGGCAGTTAATTGAAGAGGGGACCGCGTGGGCGGACCGGATTTATGCAAAGGTGCTGGACCAGCTGAGATAGGGGCCGCATCCCCGTCTGTACGCCCGGGGGATGTAAGGATCCATCAATTTTCACAAAGTCAGAAAGGAAGACAGCCATGGAATTACTGAAAGGTGCAGAGGTATCTGCAAAGATGAAGGAGCAGGCAGCCCAGATGCTTGAACAACTGGGCGGGAACGTGCCGAAGCTTGCGATTGTCAGGGTGGGGGAACGCCCGGACGACATGTCATATGAGCGGGGGGCCACTAAAAAGATGGAGAGCTTTGGGCTTCGGGTGCAGTCCTACGTATTTCCTGAGGATATAGGCCACCAGGAATTTAAGGAAGCGTTCATCAACATCAACCAGGACGAGGATGTGACCGGGATCCTGTTGCTGCGTCCCCTTCCAAAGCAGATTCATGAGGCGGATATTGAACGGGTCATTGACCCGGCAAAGGACCTGGACGGGATATCGCCTTCCAATATTGCAAAGGTATTTGCAGGGGACGGCACGGGATTTGCCCCATGTACGGCGGAAGCCGTCATCGAAGTCCTGAAGGCCAACGGGATTGCCATAAGCGGGAAACGCGTGACCATTGTGGGGCGCAGCATGGTGGTTGGACGCCCCCTGTCCATGCTGATGCTTAAGGAAAATGCAACCGTTACCATCTGCCACACCAGGACAGCGGACCTGAAGGGCGCCTGCCAATCCGCAGAAATCCTGGTGGCTGCCGCGGGACGCGCCAAAATGCTGGATAAGGAATACGTGGGCCAGGGCGCGGTTGTGATTGATGTGGGCATCAATGTGGATGAAGATGGAAAACTGTGCGGGGATGTGGATATGGATTCCATTTCCGGGACAGCATCCATGGCAACCCCTGTCCCGGGAGGCGTGGGCGCGGTGACCACGGCGGTGCTGGCCAAGCATCTCCTGAGGGCGGCAGGGATGAAGGCAGGACAGCCGGCTGTTGACAGATAGGGGCCCAGGGCGTGTGCAAATGGATGCAGAGGGCCGGAAAACCGAAGAAAATAAAAAAATAGGCCGGATTCCCGTAATTTCCTCTTGCTAAACTTAAAAAATGCTTTATAATATAAAACGTTAATAATTATTTATAGTTATGCATTTTGATGCATAAAAGAAAAGAGGAGAGTAATTATGAAGAAGAAAGTTTTGGCTTTGACCATGGCAGCACTTATGGCAGCTTCCCTGACCGCATGCGGCGGCGGTGCAAAAGAGACCACGGCGGCTGATACCACTGCAGCAGATACGGCTGATACCACTGCGGCTGAGAAGACAGAGGAAACAAGCGCAGAGGCAGCTGGGACAGAAGCAGCAGGCGGCGTACTGGTTATGGCAACCAATGCAGAGTTCCCGCCATATGAATACCATGACGGCGGCGAAATCGTCGGTATTGACGCAGAGATTGCAAAGGCCATTGCTGACGAGCTTGGCATGGAGCTGGAGATTGAGGATATTGCATTTGACTCCATCATTCCTGAGATTACTTCCGGCAAGGCTGATATGGGCCTGGCAGGCATGACTGTGACGGAAGACCGTAAGCAGTCCGTGGATTTCACTGATACTTATGCAAAGGCTTCCCAGAAAATCATTGTAAAGGAAGACAGCGCAATCGCCTCTCCGGATGACCTGACAGGCGTTATCGTGGGCGTACAGCAGGGAACCACAGGTGACATCTATGTGTCTGACCTGGAAGCAGACGGCACCACCGTAGAGCGTTACAACAAGGGTTTTGAGGCTGTCCAGGCATTAAGCCAGGGCAAGATTGACGCTGTTGTAATCGACGGCGAACCGGCCAAGACATTTGTTGCACAGACCGAAGGCCTGAAGATCCTTGAGGAATCCTTCACCGATGAGGAATATGCAATCGCTGTTAAGAAGGGCAATACCGAGCTGCTGGAGAAAATCAACGGCGCATTAAAGACCCTTAAGGATAACGGAACCCTGGATGAGATTGTTGCCAAGTACATCAAGGCGGAATAATCAGCCGGACTAGTGAGGCGCATGCATGTCTGGCGGTACCAGCGCCGCCCGATGCAGATTCGTTTGGCGGCACTGGCTGGAACGACTGGCATAAAGACATGAATAACGACATGAGAGTGCCGGCATTGGCATAATGGGCCGGTATTGGACTGCCGCAGGCTGCGGGAAGGAAACAGGATCTGTTCCGGCAGGCTGCGGCAGTTTTTACGGGTTAACTATAGAATGGAGAGCAGAGGATGATGAGCATGTGGAACACGTTTACAGATGCATTTTACCTGAACTTTGTTTCTGAGAACCGCTGGAAGTATCTGACAGACGGTCTCAAGACAACGTTGATTATTACACTTTTTGCCTGCCTGATGGGAATTGTCCTGGGCTTTATTGTGGGCATGATACGTTCTACCTACGAAAAGACCCACAAGCTTAAGCTGTTAAATGCCATCTGCAAAGTGTACCTGACCGTAATCCGCGGCACACCTGTAATCGTACAGCTGTTAATCATCTATTTCGTGCTTTTTGGCAGCGTGAGGATTGACAAGGTCCTGGTGGCCATCCTGGCCTTTGGCATCAATTCCGGCGCATATGTGGCTGAGATATTCCGAAGCGGCATCATGTCCATTGACGGGGGCCAGATGGAAGCCGGACGGAGCCTTGGGTTTAATTATGCGCAGACCATGTGGTATATCATCATGCCCCAGGCGTTTAAGACCGTGCTGCCCACCTTGTGCAACGAGTTCATTTCCCTGTTAAAGGAGACATCCGTGGCCGGATATATCGCAATCCAGGATCTGACCAAGGGCGGTGATATTATCCGAAGCAGAACATACAGCGCGTTCATGCCCTTGATTGCAGTTGCCCTGATTTATCTTATCATTGTCATGATATTTACAAAGCTGATTCAGATTCTGGAGAGGAGGTTAAGGCAGAATGAGCGCTAATATGAATAAGGAGCCGTTAATCCGGGTACAGGACCTGGGAAAGAGTTTTGGCAGCATCCACGTATTAAAGGGAATCAATGTAAATATATACAAGGGCGACGTGGTTTTCGTGGTGGGGCCTTCTGGCTCAGGCAAGAGTACCTTCCTGCGCTGCCTGAACCTTCTGGAGGAACCTACCCAGGGGCATATTTTCTTTGAGGGAACGGATATCACGGACCCCAAGGTCAATATTGACAAGCACCGGCAGAAGATGGGCATGGTGTTCCAGCAGTTTAACCTGTTCCCCCACATGGATATCATGAAGAACCTGACTCTTGCGCCTATGAAGCTGCAGGGGAAAAGCCAGCAGGAAGCGGAGACGGAAGCCATGCAGCTTCTGGAACGCGTGGGCCTGGCTGACAGGGCCCATGCATTCCCAAGCCAGCTTTCCGGCGGGCAGAAACAGCGTATTGCCATTGTGCGGGCCCTTTGCATGAAACCGGACGTGATGCTCTTTGACGAGCCAACATCTGCTTTGGATCCTGAGATGGTGGGAGAGGTCTTAAGCGTTATGCGCGACCTTGCAAAGGAAAAGATGACCATGGTGGTGGTTACCCACGAAATGGGTTTTGCCAGGGAGGTTGCCAACCGCGTCATGTTCATGGATGAGGGATATTTCATGGAAGAAGCTGCTCCGGAAGAATTCTTTGGGAATCCGAAGAATGAGAGGCTGAAATCCTTCCTCAGCAAGGTGCTGTAAGACAGTTCCTTAATTATGAAAATAGAAAATCCAGGAAATTCCGGACTTTCAGCCATATGGCCAGTTCCGTTTCATTACGGCAGCTGTCCATTTGCCTGAGGGAAAGGGATTTCCTGGATTTTAGCTTTTAGGTATCTTATTATTCGTTTCCTTTTCTTCATATGAAAGGTCACGGCCCTCTGCTTCTGTTCACAGACTTGGAAACTCCGGACACTTCACGGCTCCGGGCGCATCCGGGTTGAATCTGGACAGTAATCCGGAAAGTTTCAGCAGACAGTTGTCCAGTTCCGCCAGTTCCTCTTCGGAGTATCCCGCCAGGCCGGCCACGGTGCAGCTGAGCATGGCTTCCTTTAGCTGGCTGACAATGGCGGCGCCGGTGGGCGTGATGTACAGATAAACCTGGCGCCTGTTCCTGGAATCATGCTCCCTTTTGACAAGGCCTTTTTCTTCCAGGTCATTGACCAGTTTGGTCAGCTGCTGCTTGGTGATTTCCAGCCGTGCCGCCAGTTCCGACATGGTAGGGGCGCTGCGGCCGGTCTGGTTTAACAATATAAGAGCCTGGAAACCCACGGAGTTGGCTTTAATCTGGTTCTGCTGCTGGTATTTGCTTTTTGCCAGATTAAAAAATGTGATGGTAAAATCCAGGAAATGTTCCCCTACCGTCCTGTAATCCGGGGTATGGTCAGTCATGTTTATAAATACCTCCTCTGTCAGGGCACGGATATCCGGACAAAACCAGCGCGCCTGTTCTCTGTACCCGTTGTACCATATTCCTGGTTAAATGTCAATAAATATTAAAAGTAAATAAAGTTTTACAATAAAAGATTGACAAATTTTGCATTTCGTATTATCTTACAGGTGGATGGCGGATGACGCTGTACTGTATGGAACTGCGCTGCATGGAACTGCGCTGCATGGAACTGCACTGCATGGAACTGCGCTGCATGGAACTGTGCTGCATGGAACTGTGCTGTACGGAACTGTGCTGTATGGAACTGCGCTGCATGACCGGTGTTGCCAGCGTAACTGTCACTGCCGACCGTAATAGGCCGATATGTAATTGGCGATACTATAGAAGAGTATGAATAAGAAAAGGAGAACCTATATGGGTGTGAATGAAGATAATGGAAAGCGGGATATGAAGGACGGTCCAACCAAGAAACCGTTTATTTACTATTATTTCCTGGTCATCCTGATTGTCATGATACTGAACGCACTGGTATTCCCCATGATGGAGCATACCGTGGAGGTGCCATACAGTGAGTTCATCACGCAGCTGGATGCAGGCAATGTGAAAGATGTATATATGAGCAGCGATGAGACGCAGATCCAGTTTTCCACTAAGGACCAGCAGTGGAACGTTGCTTCCTATAAGACAGGCCCCCTGCCCGGGGATAATCTGGCCCAGCGTCTGGAAACGGCCAAGGATGAGGGAAAGGTGGATAATTATTCCAGGGAGATTCCCACCAAGGCATCCCCGCTCCTCAGCTTCCTGATGTCATGGGTGGCCCCAATCCTGATGTTTGTGATCATCGGGCAGATCATGGGACGCATGCTTTCCAAGCGTATGGGCGGCAGCAATGCCATGACCTTCGGCAAGTCCAATGCTAAGATCTATGCGGAGAATGAAACAGGAATCACATTTGCGGATGTGGCGGGCGAGGAGGAAGCCAAGGACGCCTTAAAGGAGATTGTGGATTTCCTCCACAACCCCCAGAAGTATGCGGATATCGGTGCAAACCTTCCAAAGGGCGCCCTGCTTGTAGGCCCTCCCGGAACCGGCAAGACCCTTCTTGCCAGGGCGGTGGCCGGAGAAGCCCATGTACCGTTTTTCTCCATATCCGGTTCTGAGTTCGTGGAAATGTTTGTGGGCATGGGCGCTGCCAAGGTCCGCGACCTCTTTAAGCAGGCCAATGATAAGGCGCCCTGTATTGTATTCATTGATGAGATTGACACCATCGGCAAGAAGCGGGACGGCGGCGGCATGAGCGGCAATGATGAGCGGGAACAGACCCTGAACCAGCTTCTGACCGAGATGGATGGATTTGACGGCAAGAAAGGGGTTGTGATCCTGGCTGCCACCAACCGTCCGGAATCACTGGACAAGGCGCTTCTGCGTCCGGGCCGTTTTGACAGGCGTGTTCCGGTGGAACTGCCCGACTTAAAGGGAAGGGAGGCCATCTTAAGGGTACACGGACGAAATGTCAAGATGTCCGATGACGTGGATTACAGCGCCATTGCCAGGGCCACGGCAGGGGCCAGCGGCGCCGAACTGGCCAATATCATCAATGAGGCGGCGCTGCGGGCCGTACGCATGGGCCGCGGCGCGGTTGTCCAGGGGGATCTGGAAGAAAGCGTGGAGACCGTCATCGCGGGATATCAGAAGAAAAACGCGGTCATTTCCCAGGAAGAGCGTAAAATCGTGGCATACCACGAGGTGGGGCATGCCCTGGTGGCTGCCTGCCAGACCCAGTCCGCGCCCGTGCAGAAGATTACCATCATACCAAGGACCTCCGGCGCCCTGGGTTATACCATGCAGGTGGAGCAGGGGGAGCGGTATCTCATGAGCAAGGAGGAGGCGCTGAATAAGATCGCCACCTTTACAGGAGGGCGCGCTGCGGAGGAACTGATCTTCCATTCCATCACAACAGGCGCATCCAATGATATTGAGCAGGCCACCAGGATTGCAAGGGCCATGGTGACGCGCTATGGCATGACCGATGAATTCGACATGGTTGCCATGGAGACAGTGACCAACCAGTACCTGGGCGGCGACACCTCCCTGGCCTGTGCGCCTGAGACAGCGAAACGCATTGATGAGCAGGTGGTCGGCATCGTGAAGGGGCAGCATGCCAAGGCTCTTGATATCCTCAGGGAAAATGAAGGAAAGCTGCATGAGATTGCCGCCTATCTTTTGGAAAAGGAAACCATTACGGGCGAGGAATTCATGGAAATATTTAATAAGGAGCAGTCCGTCCATTGCAATTGACCTGGGGCTGTGCTATTCTGGAAGTATAGACGGGGCAGGGGCATGAATGCTTCCCCGGGCCAGTGCCTGAAGATGAGCGGATCCTGGCGTGTCCGGTATTCCCTTCTGCCGGAAGCAGAAGCGGTCGGCCGGGCGTGTCCGGGATGGATGATGGGATGATAAGGGATTTTGTGAAGAGAAGATAGGCAGTGAGGAGCCGGGAACTGACATTACATGACCTGTGACCCTGTTATATACAGATAGATGAAAGGCAGGAACAGGAATGGGAAGAATTTTGAACATGCTTTATACTGGGGATCTGCACCCCGCTGACTGTGCCATGCAGGATTCAGCGGAATACCAGGCCATGTGCAGGGAATCCTTAAAGGAAGTGGAACGCTTTACAGAGAAGCTGGATGCGGGGATGAAGGCGGAGTTTGACTGCCTGATGGAGCATTATCTGGAGCTTACGTATCTGGAAAAGTCTGAGACGTTCTGTCAGGGATTCCGTCTGGGCGCCGGGATCATGTGCGAGGTTTTCAGTGAAAATGGACGTGAGCATGCCTGAACTATAAGCGTAGCTTAAGAATATAAGGCGGGATTGGTGATAAATTAAACCAATCCCGCTTTATTGTGTATAAAATTGTTTTAAATATATGGTTAATATTGACAATGATGGAAAAAGTGATATACTTAACTACGTATTTGTGTTACATTTTAACGGATAGGACATCAATGGAACGTCAGGGGCAATGGCAGCCAATACCTGACGTATTTTCGTCTGGATGCGCCTATACCAAACTTCATGGAGGAGAGCATTATGAAATTACGTAAGTTAGTCAGCGTAGCAATGGCGGGTGTGATGACATTGTCATTAGCAGCCTGCGGCGGTTCCGGAACAGCAGATACGACCGCGGCGCCGGCATCCACAGAAGCAGCGGCAGACACCACTGCGGCGGATGCAGGGGAGACAGAGGCCAAAGAGGCAGCGCCTGCAGGCGGTGTTGCAAAGGAAGACTTAAAGGTTGGTTTTGTATTCATCGGTGATGAGAATGAGGGCTATACAGCCGCACATTATAAAGGCGCCATGGAGATGAAGGAAGCCCTTGGCCTGGCCGATGACCAGATTATCGTTAAATGGAATATCCCGGAGGATGAGACTGCTCAGGATGCGGCCATGGATCTGGCTGACCAGGGATGCCAGATTGTATTTGCAAACAGCTTTGGGCATGAGTCCTATGTGATTGAGGCAGCCAAGGAATATCCTGAGGTCCAGTTCTGCCATGCCACCGGTTTCCAGGCAGCTTCCAGCGGACTGAGCAACATGCACAACTATTTCACTGCTATTTACGAAGCGCGTTATGTGTCCGGCGTGGTGGCCGGAATGAAGCTGAACCAGATGATAGAGGACGGCACCGTTGCAAAGGATGCCTGCAAGATTGGTTATGTGGGCGCTTATCCATATGCTGAGGTTATCAGCGGATATACCTCCTTCTTCTTAGGCGTGCGCTCCGTATGCCCGGATGCCACCATGGAAGTTAAGTACACCAACAGCTGGGCCAGCTTTGACCTGGAGAAGGAAGCGGCAGACGCCCTGATTTCCGATGGCTGCGTGCTTATCAGCCAGCACGCCGATACAACCGGCGCCCCCACCGCATGTGAGGCAGCGGGCGTTCCTTGTGTGGGCTACAACATTTCCATGATTGCCACTGCTCCTACCCAGGCCCTTACATCCTCCACCAATAACTGGGGTGCGTATGTAACCGAGGCCGTGCAGCATGTTGTGGACGGAACCGAAATCCCGGTTGACTGGTGCAAGGGCTTCTCAGACGGCGCAGTGCTGATTACTGAACTGAACGAAGCAGCAGTTGCTCCGGGAACCAAGGAAAAGGTGGAAGAGGTTGAGGCCAAACTGGCAGCAGGTGAGCTCCATGTGTTCGATACCTCCACATGGACCGTTGAAGGCAAGACACTGGATTCATATAAGAAGGATGACGGCAACGAGTACATATCCGACGGATATTTCCATGAGTCCGAATTTGCATCCGCGCCCGCATTCGACATACTGATTGACGGAATCAAGACAATTGACAATTAAATTCCCGCAGATTCCAAGCTGGGTGAATTTGTAAAAGCTGCAAAAGCGGAGCTATCTGACTGGCTCCGCTTTTTTCCACGGAGGCATTGGGGTGCATGGCGGATTGGTACAGCGCCCTGCCGCAAGCAAGATAAAAATAATAAAAATGGAGGTCTGCCGGGTGAGCCAAGAATACGCAATTGAACTGAAAAACATCACAAAACGATTCGGCAAGGTAACTGCCAATGACAAAGTATGCCTGTCTGTCAGGCGGGGGGAGATACTGTCCATCCTGGGTGAGAACGGAAGCGGGAAGACCACCCTCATGAACATGATATCGGGAATCTACTACCCGGATGAGGGGCAGATATATGTGAATGGAAAAGAGGTGGCCATCCGTTCGCCCAAGGATTCATTTGCACTGGGAATCGGCATGATCCACCAGCATTTTAAACTGGTGGATGTCCTGACCGCGGCGGAAAACATCATCCTGGGCCTTTCGGGAAAAGAAATCCTGGACATGAAAAGCGTGGCGGCACGGATTAATGAACTGACAGGCAGATACGGCTTCGATTTGGACCCGGACCAGAAGATATACACCATGTCCGTATCCCAGAAGCAGACCGTGGAGATTGTCAAGCTCCTGTACCGCGGCGTGGACATCCTGATCCTGGACGAGCCGACGGCAGTCCTCACGCCCCAGGAAACAGACCGTCTTTTCGCGGTCCTGCGCAACATGCGCGAGGCAGGCCATTCCATCATCATCATCACCCATAAACTCCATGAGGTGCTGGCGCTGTCAGACCGGGTTTCCGTGCTGCGCAAGGGCCAGTACATCGGGACCGTGCAGACAGCCGAGGCAACGGAGGAGTCCCTGACCGAAATGATGGTAGGCAAGAAGGTCAGCCTGAACATCGACCGCCCGGAGCCTGTCAATCCCCGGAAGCGACTGGAGGTACAGGGGGTCACCTGTGTGAATAAGGAAGGTGTCAGGACTTTGGATAACGCCACCTTTACCGCATACAGCGGAGAGATACTGGGGGTGGCCGGAATCGCGGGAAGCGGACAGAAGGAGCTTTTGGAATCCATTGCGGGCTTACAGCCCATGGAGTCGGGAACCATTACATATTATCCGCCAGAGGGCGGGGAAAAGAACCTGGAAGGCATGGCGGCTTCCGCCATCAGCAAGCTGGGCGTAAAGCTCTCCTTTGTGCCTGAGGACAGGCTGGGCATGGGACTGGTGGGTTCCATGGACATGACGGACAACATGATGCTCAGGGGCTACCGGAACGGCCGTCCTTTCTTTGCGGACAGGAAGACGCCCAGAAGCCTGGCGGAGCATATCATCGAGGAACTGGAGGTGGTTACCCCGGGCGTCACCACGCCGGTGCGCAAGCTGTCCGGCGGAAATGTGCAGAAGGTCCTGGTGGGACGCGAGATTTCATCCAATCCCAAGGTACTTATGGTTGCCTACCCTGTGCGGGGGCTGGACATCAATTCATCCTATACCATCTACCATCTGCTCAATGAACAGAAGCGGCAGGGGGCGGCGGGCCTCTGTGTAGGGGAGGACCTGCATGTGCTTCTGGAACTGTGCGACCGTATCCTGGTGCTGTGCGGCGGCCGGATAAGCGGCATCGTGGACGGCAGGACAGCCACCAAAGAGGGCGTGGGCCTGATGATGACAAAAGTAGGAGGTGACCAGAGTGAGTAAGGAAATGACAGCGGTATCGGTAAAGGAACCTCTGATGCATATATCCAAACGTGACGGCATAGAGCCGTACAAGGCGTGGCTTATCAGGCTGGCGGCGGGACTCCTATCCCCCATTGTCTGTGGTAAATCATCA
>OATU01001503.1_pt1 | contig 13764 bp, 9 predicted proteins | sample 1516711 | NCBI WGS metagenome assembly OATU01 (sample SAMEA2579971, study PRJEB22360) | human gut metagenome | biome: human gut; feature: human-associated habitat; material: faeces | place: Denmark | collected 2008/2010 | reverse complement strand
CATTCCGGCCGGCCAGCCGAAGGTGCGCAACAATGATTGCGATTACATGTTCCGCCCGGACACCACGTTCGCCTACTACACCGGTCTGGGTTCCGATTACGAGGCCGGCGCCGTGCTGGTCCTGAACCCGGTCGACCCCGACTCCCCCGAAGCCGCCGCCGGCAAGACGCACACTCCGGAACTGTTCGTGGCGCCGCGCGCCGACAACTCCACCGAGGACTTCTTCATGTCCGCCCACTACGGCGAATACTGGGTTGGCCCGCGTGCCGGTCTCAAGGAGATGCAGGCGATGACCGGCATCGAGACCCACGACATCGCCCAGCTGGCCGACGCCCTGTCCAAGGACGTGGGTGCCGAAGCCGGCGCCGTACGCGTGCGCGTGGTCAGCGAAACCGACCCGCAAATCACTTCGATGGTTGAATCCATCCGCGAGGCCAACGGTTTCGCCGATCCGGACAAGAACTCCGCATCCGACGACAAGCTGCACGAGTTCGCCGCCGAGGCACGCATGGTCAAGGACGGCTACGAAATCAACGAGATGCGCAAGGCCGTGGACGCCACCAAGCATGGCTTCGACCGTCTGCTCCCCGCACTGCCGGCCGCGCTCGACAAGCCGCGCTCCGAGCGTATCCTCGAAGGCGCGTTCAACGCCGTGTCCCGTGAACTGGGCAACGCCGTCGGTTACGACTCCATCGTGGCCTCCGGCCCCCACGCCCCGATTCTGCACTGGATGCGCAATACCGGTGTGGTGAAGACCGGCGACATGCTGCTGGTGGATGCCGGCGTTGAGGTCGATTCCCTGTACACGGCCGACATCACCCGCACCTTCCCGACCAACGGCAAGTTCACCGACTTCCAGAAGCGTCTGTACCAGGCCGTGCTCGACTCGCAGCAGGCCGGTTTCGAAGCCGCCAAGCCGGGTGCCACCTATTCCGACATCCACCACGCCTGCATGCGTGTGATCGCCGAGCGTCTGCACGATTGGGGTCTGCTGCCGGTGAGCGTCGAGGAGTCGCTGTCCCCGCAAGGCCAGCAGCACCGCCGTTGGCTCGCCTGCGGCGTGGCCCACCACCTGGGTCTTGATGTGCATGATTGCGCGCAGGCCCGTTTCGAGTCCTATCAGAGCGCGCCGATTCGCCCGGGCATGATCTTCACGATCGAGCCCGGCCTGTACTTCCGCGAGGATGATCTGCTGATTCCGCCGGAATACCGCGGCATCGGCATCCGCATCGAGGACGACGTGCTCATGACCGAGAACGGCCCCGAATGGATTTCCGCCGGCATCCCGAAGCAGATCGACGACGTCGAAGCCTGGATGGCCGAGCAGGCTGCCCAAGCGAAGTAACCTAAGCTCCCTCTGATGAGGGAGCTTCTTTTCTACTAAGGAGGCAATGTGTCCACTCCGGAATTTGTGTTGGAATTGCGTAAGAAGATCGGCCATGATCTGTTGTGGCTCAATGGCGTGACCGGTTGTGTACTGAACGAACATGGTCAACTGCTGTTGGGCCGTCGTTCGGACACGGGCGAATGGGCGATGGTCTACGGCATCAACGAGCCGGGCGAACAGCCGGCGGACACGGTGGTGCGCGAAATCAAGGAGGAGACGGGCATCGATGCCATCGTCACCGATTTGGTGGCCGTCACCTCGTCAAACAAGGTACTGACCTACGCCAATGGCGACAACACCATGTACATGGATCATTCGTTCCTGTGCGCCCTGAAGCCCGGCGGCAATGCCGAGCCGTTCGTAGGCGACGAGGAAAGCCTGAGCGTCGGCTGGTTCGATCTGGATGACCTGCCCACTCCCCTGGCGGCCAGCACGAGCGAGCGGCTGGAGCTGTTCCATACTTACATCGAGAACAAAAAACACGGCGACGCCCACGCCCTGTTCCAGTTCGATGGGCAGCAGTACTAGCGGATATAAAGTTAGCTCCCTCTGACGAGGGAGCTCCAATGCTATGCGATTACGCCTCTTGGGCTAGGAGCTCGTGGAGGTGGGCGCGGTGTTGCTGCTGTTCGCGCGGGTCGGGCACGGGCAGGGAGGCCAGCAGCTTCTTGGTGTACGGGTTCTCCGGGTGCTGCATAATCTGGTCGGCATCGCCGTGCTCCACGATCTGGCCCTTATGCATCACCATGATGCGGTCGGCAAGCATATCGACCACCGCCAAATCATGGGTGATGAACAGGCACGCGAAGCCGATTTCCGCCTGCAGTCGCTTGAACAGCTCCAACACCTTGGCCTGCACCGACACGTCCAATGCAGAAGTCGGCTCATCGGCGATCAGCAGCGACGGCTTCAACGCCAAACCACGCGCCAAAGACGCCCTCTGGCGCTGGCCGCCGGACAGCTCATGCGGGAAACGGTTCATGTAGGCGCGCGGCAGCTGGACCATCTCCAGCAGATCGCCCACATAGTTCTTGGCATCGGCCACGGAACCGTACTTGTGGTGCACGAGCAGCGGCTCGGCCACATTCTCCGCGATGGTCATCAGCGGGTTGAACGAGGAGCCCGGATCCTGGAACACGAAACCAATGTCCGCGCGCTTGGGCTTGAAGTCACGCTCCTTGACGCCGTTCATCTCGATGCCGAGCACGTTCAGGGAGCCGCCGGACACCTTCTGCAGGCCGGCGATGGCACGGCCGGTGGTGGACTTGCCGGAACCGGACTCGCCCACCAGGCCCAGCACTTCGGAGCGGTGGATGGTGAAGTTCGCGCCGTCCACGGCCTTGAAGTCGGGCTGCATGAGATGGCCCGGGTACGTGATGGTCAGGTTCTTGGCCTCGACGGCGATCGGCTGTTCGCGCCAATCGGCCTTGCGCTCGATCGGTTTGCCCTCGCGGTCGCGCACGACCAGCTTCTGACCGATGCGCGGCACGGCACCCAGCAGTCGCTTGGTGTAGTCGTCCTTCGGATGGTAGAAGATCTGCTCCACGTCGCCCTGCTCGACCACGTGGCCGCGGTACATGACGACCACCTGGTCGGCGATGTCCGCGATCACGCCCATGTTGTGGGTGATGATGAGCACGGAGGCGTCGAACTCGTCACGGGCGAGGCGCAGCAGGTCGAGAATTTCGGCTTGCACGGTCACGTCGAGGGCAGTGGTGGGCTCGTCGGCCAGAATCAGGCCGGGGTTCAGCACCAACGCCATGGCGATGACGATGCGCTGCTTCTGGCCGCCGGAGAACTGGTGCGGGTAGTAGTCCACGCGGGTTTCGGCATCCGGGATGCCGACCTTCTTCAGGATGTTGATGGCCTTGGCGCGCAGTTCCTTCTTGTCCTTCATGCCGTGGGCGCGCAGGCCCTCTTCAATCTGCCAGCCGATGGTGTACACCGGGTTCAGCACCGAATTGGGCTCCTGGAACACCATCGCGGCCTCGGAACCACGCACTTCGCGCAGCTGTTCGCCGCTCAGGGAGAGCACGTCCAGCGAATCGGAGCCATCGCGCTTGGACAGGTAGACGGCACCGGAGGTGGTGGCCGTCTCCGGCAGCAGCTTGATGATGGAGCGCGCGGTCACGGACTTGCCGGAACCGGATTCGCCGACCACGCCGACCACGGTCTTGCGCGGAATGGTGAAGTTCACGTCCTCGACGGCCTTGATGGAGCCGGCGTCGGTCATGAAGGAGACGGACAGGTCCTTGATATCGGCGAGATTCTTGTTGTTTTCGCTCATCTCTCACTCCTTGCCTTCCGGCTTGCCCTCGCCGGTCCATTCGGAGGCGACGATGGTCGGGTCATGGTCGGTGACGGTGGCCGGCGGGTCGACGTTCGCGTCGAGTTCGGCGATCACCTCGTTGCGTGCGGTCGGCTTCTCGTTTGGGTCGACGGACGTGTCTTCGATCGATCCGACCACTTCGCCGGCGGACTTGCGGGCGCGCAGACGCGGGTCGGCCAGATCGTTGAGCGATTCGCCCACGAGCGTGATGCCGAGCACGATGAGCACGATGGCGATGCCCGGGAACACGGCAGTCCACCAGATGCCGGCGGTCACGTCGGAAACCGAACGGTTCAGGTCGTAGCCCCATTCGGCGGCGGCGGTCGGCTCGATGCCGAAGCCGAGGAAGCCCAGGCCGGCGAGGGTCAGGATGGCTTCGGACGAGTTCAGCGTCAGGATCACCGGCAACGTGCGGGTGGAGTTCTTGAACAGGTGCTTGGTCATGATGCGCCAGGTGGAGGCGCCGACCACGCGCGCGGACTCGACATACGCGGATTCCTTGATGCGGATCACTTCGGCGCGAATTGTGCGGAAATACTGCGGGATGTACACCACGGTGATGGAGATGCCGGAAGCCAGGATGCCGCTCCACAGGCCGGACTGGCCGTGGGAGATCATGATGGCCATCAGAATGGCGAGCAGCAGCGAGGGGAAGGAGTAGATGGCGTCGGCGATCATTACCAGAATGCGGTCCACCCAGCCACCGTAGTAGCCGGAGACCAGGCCGAGCAGCACGCCGGCGAAGATGGAGAGCAGCACGGCCACGACGATGGCGATGACGGCGGTGCGTGCGCCCCACACCACACGGGAGAACACGTCGAATCCGGCGGCGGTGGTGCCCCAGATGTGTTCGGCGGAGGGTGCGGCCTGCGCCGGGAAGGACGTGCCGTCGGCGGCCTTGATCTGGGCGTGGCCGTAGGGGGCGATCAGCGGGGCGAAGAGGGCCACGAGCAGGAAGAACGCGGTGATCGCGAGACCGGTGATCAGCATGCCCTTCTGCCAGCCGACCGCCACGCGCAGTTCCTTGATGATCGGGATCTTGGTCCAGAACGGCGTCTTGGTGCTGACGTTGAGCTTGGTAAGGCGGTCGTCACCGGGGACGGTGATCTTGTCTTGGGATGCGGTGGTCATCTCAGTACCTCACTCTCGGGTCGATAAGCGCGGCGATGACGTCGACGAGGAAGTTGACGACGGCCACGATGATGGCGATAAGGATCACGATGCCCTGCACGGCCACGAAGTCACGGGCCTTCAGGTACTGGGACAGCATGAAGCCCAGTCCCTTCCATTCGAAGGTGGTTTCGGTCAGGACCGCGCCGGCGAGCATCAGGGCGATCTGCATGCCCATGACGGTGATGATCGGGATCAGGGCCGGCCGCCAGGCGTGCTTGTTGAGCAGGCGCTTTTCGGAGACGCCGCGCGAGCGGGCGGCCTCGACGTAGCCGGAATTGTAGGTGGAGATGACGTTGGTGCGTACCAGACGGATGAACACGCCGGCGGTCAGGAGGCCTAGGGCGACGGCCGGCAGCACGGCGTGGCGCAGCACGTCGACGAGCACGTTCATGTCGCCGAGCTGGATGGCGTCGATGATGTAGAAGCCGGTCGGCGAGACCAGACGGGTGAACTGCATTTCGGAGTTCAGGTCGGAGCGGCCGGAGGCGGGCAGGATGTTGAGCCAGACGGCGAAGATGAGCTTCAGGACCAGGCCGAGGAAGAACACCGGGGTGGCGTAGCACAGGATGGCGAAGGTGCGGATGCCGGCATCGGCGGCACGGTCGCGCTTGCGGGCGGCGAGTCGGCCCAGGCCGATGCCGACGATCAGCGCCACGATCAGGGCGAGGAAGGCCAGTTCGAATGTGGCGGCGCCGTAGTGCGTAAGGATGCTGATCACCGGCTGGTTATCGGTCAGCGTCGTGCCGAGGTCGCCGTGCAGCAGGCCACCAAGATAGTCGACGTATTGCACGATCAGCGGGCGGTCATAGCCGGCCGCGTGGATGCGCTGCTGAAGTTCGGCGGGGGTCAGGTGGGCGCCCCGGGCGGCGGCTCCCCTCGGCGGGTGTCAGGCGGCCGCCCAGTGCGGCGGAAATCGGGTCGCCGGTGGCGCGCATCACGAAGAACACGATGGTGACCAGAATGAAAACGGTGGGAATAATGAGAAGGAACCTCGTCAGCACGAAGCGGAAGAAACCACCTGACAGTCGGTTCTTCTTCGTCTTGGCTTTCGCCGGAGTGGTGCTGGAGGTCGCTATGGCGCTGTCTGACACGCGATGCTCCTTGGTGTTGGTAATCGATATATAAAGCAATAAAGGCTCCCCTCTCCGAGGGGAGCTGGCGGCGAAGCCGACTGAGGGGAGTCATACGAGTTAGGCTCCCCTCAGTCTGCCGTCGGCAGACAGCTCCCCCTCAAAGAGGGGAGCTCATGCTGGATCAGCCCTTGGTGACGGAGGCATAGCGGAAGCGGAAGGAAGCGTCGAGGGTGACACCCTTCACGGAGGTGCCGGTGACGGCGACCTGGGCACCCTGCAGCAGCGGGATGGTGGAGAGGTCTTCGGTCTCGAGCTTCTGAATCTGCTTGAGGATGTCTCCACGAGCGGACTCGTCCTTCTCGCCGGCCTGCTTGACGATCAGGTCGTTGACTTCCTTGTTGGAGTAGCCGTTGTTCACGAAGTTGCCATCGCGGAAGAACGGGGACAGGTAGTTGTCCGGGTCGGAGTAGTCCGGGAACCATCCAAGCTGGTAGACCGGGTACACACCGTCGGAATCGTCGGTAACCACACGATCCTTGTTGTACTGGGTCCATTCGGTAGACTGCATGTCGACCTTGAACAGGCCGCCTGCCTCAAGCTGGGACTTCAGGGCAGCGTATTCGTCGGCGGAGACGGAGCCGTAGTGGTCGCTGTTGTACTGGAGCTTGAGGTCGACCGGGGTGGTGACGCCGGCGTCGGCGAGGACCTTCTTGGCCTTCTCGGTGCTCGGCTTGCCGTTGCCGTCGCCGTAGGCGGACTTCAGCGTGTCATCGTGACCGGCCAGGCCGTCCGGGATGAAGGAGTACATCGGGGTGTAGGTGCCCTTGTAGACCTTGGTGGAGAGCTCTTCGCGGTCGATGAGGTTGGCGACGGCCTGGCGCACGGCCTTGGCCTTGTTGGCGTCGGCGTCGGGCTGGGATTCGCCGTAGGGCTGAATCTTGAAGTTGAAGGCGATGAAGCGCTCCTCACCGCCCGGGCCCTTGACGACCTTGACCTTGGAGTCCTTGGAGAGGTCCTCGATGTCGGTCGGGCTCAGGGAGCGGTTGGCCACGTCGATCTGGCCCTGCTGGACGGCCATCTTCAGGTTGGAGGCGTCGGCGAAGTACTTGACCTGCACGACGGAGTTCTTGGCCGGGGTCAGACCCTTGTAGGAGTCGTTCTTGGCGTAGGCGGCGGACTCGTTGATCTTGAAGGCTGTCAGCGTGTACGGGCCGGCGAAGGCCTTCTTGGAGACGATGGTGTCGGCGTCGGCGAGCTTGTCGGCGTCGAAGGTATCCTCATCGACGATCGGGCCGGCGGGGCTGGACATGACCTGCTTCAGGGTCACGTCGAAGGGCACGGAATCCTTGAACACCACGGTGGTGTCGTCCTTGGCGGTCACGGATTCGACGTTGGCGAGCAGGGAGCTCGGGCCGTTCGGGTCGTTGATCTTCTTGATGCGATCGTAGGAGAACTTGACGTCGGAAGCGGTCAGGTCGTTGCCGTTGGCAAACTTCAGGCCGTCCTTGAGCTTGACGGTGAATTCGGTGCCGTCATCGTTCCAGGTACCGTCATCGGCGGCGATGTCCGGGCTCAGTTCGGAGGTGTTGTAGTCCTGGGCGTACAGGAACGGGAACACCTAGATCTGCACGGCGTATGAACCGTTGTCGTAGGAGCCGGCGGGGTCCAGGCTGGTGATCTTATCGGTGGTGCCGATGGTGATGGCGTTGCCGGAATCGGCACCTGCGGTGGTGTCATCCTTCACGCCGCCGCAGGCGGTCAGGGATGCGATGGCGGCCACGGAGACGGCGGCGGCCAGAATCTTCTTGGAATTCAACAGGAATCCTCTCTCATAACTTGTTTCCACGTCATCACTGCGGGCGTGGATTACCGCCTGACTATGGTGCGGATGTGTTACCTCTGCGTTTCCATAGTCATCGACTTATGTTTCGCTTGTGGCGACCAAGGCCGGTTTTATGCGGTATCGAGCAGTATTACGGATTCTTGTATTACGACGTGAATAACGGTCACATGGTGAGACAAATATACTATCATCTCACCATGTGACCATGTTCGTAGACGAATGCCTTCCATTCGTCAACCGGTCGGCCTACTGCTACTTGAGCTTGCGGCCCGCGCACCACACCTGTTCGACCGTCCAGTCGGCCGGGTCCGCAAGGTTGAAATCGGCGGCGAAGCCGGGGGCGATGAGGCCGATCGGCGCCCCGGTGACCGGGTTCGGCCGGTCGAAGCCGAACGCCTTGGCCGGCGTCAGAGTTGCCGCCTCGACCGCGTCCACCGGGCTGAAGCCCAGTTCGCACACCGCACGGCGCACGGCGACCTCCAGCAGCAGAGTGGAGCCGGCGATGGCGCCGTTGGAGACCAGGCGCGCATGCCCGCCGACCACGTTCACGTCCAGCGCGCCCAACTTGTAGGCGCCGTCCGGGCAGTCGGTGGCGGCCATCGCGTCGGTCACGAAGGCCGTGCGGTGAGGCGCGAACCGGAAGGAGAGGCTCACCATCGGATCCTGCACGTGGAATCCGTCGTTGATGAGCTCGATGGTGACGCGCGGGTCCTCCACCGCGGCCGGAATCGGACCGGGTTCGCGGTGATGCAGGCCGTTCATCGCGTTGAACATGTGGGTCATGATGCCCGCGCCCGCGTCGAAGCCGGCTTTGGCGGTCTCGTAGTCGGCGTCGCAGTGGCCCACGGCCGGCACCACGCCGGCAGCGGCGAACTGGCGGATGGCGGAGATGCCGTGGGGCAGTTCGGGGGCGATGGTGATCTGGCGGATGCAGCCAAGCTTGCCGGAGGCGGGGTCGGCACCGGAGGCCTCAAGCATCTTATCGACGATGTCAGGCACCGGATCCTTGAGACATTCCGGGTCATGTGCGCCCTTGCGGGCCAGGGCCAGGAACGGGCCTTCCAGATGGCAGCCTAGGATGTCGGGGCGGCCGGACTCCATTGTGGCGCGGACGGTGCGGATGTTGCGGCAGATCACGTCCACGGGGTTGGTGATCAGCGAGAGCACCTGGCGCGTGGTGCCATGCACGGCGTGGCCGGCCCGCGCCACGTCGATGCCGTCCGGCCCGTCATCGAAGCTCTTCTCCCATGCGCCGTGCGCGTGGATGTCCACGTAGCCGGGGGTCAGAATACGGCCTTCGGCGTCGATGACCGCGTTGCGATCGGCCGGGTCGAGCCCCACCGTGCGGCAGCAGTGCTCGAAGGCCCCCTCCCCCGTGCCGGCCGCCACGATGACGCCGGCGGCATCGGAGACGACCCAATATCCGCGCCGTTCGCCGCGCGCATCCACCTTGCGCGCGTTACGAATCGCCACCGGAGCCGGCTTGCCCTCCAGTGCCGCGGTCACGCGCGAGACTATCTCGTTCCTATCAGACATGTTGTTCTCCTTACCGCTCATGCGCTCCCGCTGGCGGGAGCCAGCACACGATAACTCAGATGCCCTGCCAGGCCGGCTTGTGGGTGTAGGCATAACGGTAGTAGTCCTTGTGGCGCAGGCGGGACGCGGCCTCCTCGTCCACGATAATCGTGGCGTGCGGGTGCATCTGCAGCGCGGAAGCCGGGCAGAACGCTGACACGCCGCCTTCCACCGTCTCCTCGATGGCTTCGGCCTTGCCGGCACCGAACGCCAGCAGCACGAGGTGACGGGCCTTCATGATCGTGCCAATACCCTGCGTGATGCAGTGGGTGGGCACTTGGTTGATGTCGTTGTCGAAGAAGCGCGCGTTGTCGATGCGGGTCTGTTCGGCCAAGGTCTTGACGCGAGTGCCGGAGGCCAACGAGGAACCGGGCTCGTTGAAGCCGACGTGGCCGTCGGTGCCGATGCCGAGGATCTGCACGTCGATGCCGCCAGCGGCTTCGATGGCACGATCATAGGCCGGGCCGGCCAGCGCGACTTTGTCGCCGTCTTCGAGCGGAGTGCCGTTGAGTACGTCGCCGGGCACATGGACCTTGGCCGGGTCCAGGCCAAGCGGTTCGACCACGGTGCGATGGATGGTCGCATGATAGGACTCGGGATGGGTCAGCGGCAGCCCGATGTATTCGTCAAGCGCGAAACCACGCACGCCCGAAACGTCAATGGCCTCGTCCTTGACGATCTTGGCGAGCGCCTGATAGGCGGCCAGCGGGCTGGAGCCAGTGGCCAGGCCCAGCACGGCGTCCGGCTTTGCTTTGATCAGGTCCGCCACGCAACGGCCGTAGATCTCGCCGGCCTCGGCTTCGTTCTTGACAATGATGATTTCCGGCATCGGTTTCCTCCAGTTCCGTGCGGCCCGCCCGATGCGAGTCGCTGTACCGCCGCCCGTCTTGCGGATAATGGCAACATCCTTGTCACGTCCGGGTGCCGCGCGGCGTTCCAACCACCGTTCGGCGTAGCGCCGATTGGTGATTCGCTATTTGTTAATGATACTAACAATTTTGGACCTTATGAACACTCACGGTGTTTCCTGACGCTTCACACAGGTACACTGGAATTTATTAGTGAAGTTTCATAACAGTTTCAACGACGAAATTGCGCTTCACCGTCTAAGCTGTGTATGGAACAACAATCGCCGTCCACTCGCTCACCATCAGGCAGGAGGAAACATGTCATATCTCGGTCTCAACACAACGACCGACGACCATGCGGCCAAGGCTTCCCCCGCCGATGTGCGCCGCAAGAACCGCCAACTTATCTTCAGGTTGTTGTTCCCCACCAACCAGTATTCGCGCGCCGAGCTCGGCCGACGCACCGGATTGAGCCGCGTGGCCGTTTCCGATGTGGTCGGTCGGATGCTGGAGGAAGGATTGCTGCGCGAGACCGGTCAGGCACCCAGCGGCGGCAAAGGCAAACGAGGCACACTGCTGAGCATCGATATCGATCGACTGCGCATCATCAGCATCGACCTGACGCAGGAGCACCTGCTGCACGGCGCAGTCACCAATCTGCTCGGCCAGCCGCTGCGTCACGCCGAAGTCACCCTGAACACCGGCTCATTCGTTTCCGTGGATGTGATCATCGAGCTCATTGAGAAGATGCTGGGCATGTCCGATGGCGAGGTCATCGGCATCGGAGTCGCCTCCCCCGGCGTGGTAGACAACGGCGTGGTCCGCTCCTCCACGATGCGCGGCTGGAACAATCTCGACCTGTCCACGCCAATCGCCGAACATTTCGGACTTGAAGTAAACGTCAGCAACGACGCCACCGCAGCCATGCTCACCGAACGTTTCTTTGGCCAAGGCGGGCCGAATATGCTTTTCGTGCGCATCGAAAGAGGCATCGGTTCGGCGATTCTGCTCTCGGACACGCCGGTAATCGGCGAACTGCACGCGGCTGGCGAGCTCGGCCATATTTCCATCGATCTTGACGGGCCGCCGTGCCCTTGCGGCAAGCACGGTTGCTTGGAGACGATGATTTCCGGAACCGCATTGAAGAAGCAACTCAGCGCAGCAGACGTGGAGCAGCATCAGAATATCCTTGCTCGGGCGGGCCGCTATCTTGGCCAAGCCCTGGCCATGCCTGTGGGCCTTTTGGATATGGCAGACGTATGCGTCTATGGCCAGCCGAACATCATCAACGCGACGTTCATCGGCGCGGCCCAGCAATATCTGGATGCCGCCACATCCTCGTCCTTCCACAAACACACGGTGATTCGGCGCTGCGAATGCGGACCTGACATCACCGTACAGGGCGAGGCCATCGCCGTGGTCTTCCAACACTTGGCCAAATAAAAGCCGGTCACCCCGGCAACGAAACGCGCAAGGCCAAGCGCGGCACAGCGCGGCACAGCGCGGCACAGCACGACATAAAGCGATATAGGACCGCATGGAAGATGCGGTCTCGGAGACAAATCCGACGCCTCATCTTCCATGCCCCGGCACTATGCCAGGCTACGCCGCCATGGCGGCACCGATGGCTCCGACCGGTTGGCCGACAGGTGCCAGACGCAGCCGGGCCGGCAGGTCCAGCGTTTCGAGGAATCGGCATTGCGATTCGCGCCGGCGCAGCTCAGCCGTGATCACCTCGACCAATGGTTCGCCGGTTTTGGCCATGCCACCGCCCAAGATGATGAGTCGCGGATCAACGGACTGAGCCAGGATTTGTATGGTGTCGCCGATGGCGCGCACTACCATGTCCAGCACATCGACGGCCTTGGCCTCCCGCTTTTTCGCGCGACGAATCAGGTCGGGCATCGGCGGGTCGGCGTTGGGCCACAGACGCCCCACGGATGCGCCCGAGCAGACTGTTTCCAAGCATCCGTATTGCCCGCAAGGGCACTTGAGGCGATGAGGTTCGACTGGGATATGGCCGATTTCGCCGGCCGCGCCGCTATAGCCATGCATCAGCACGCCGTTTTCGACAATGCCCGCAGCCAGTCCGGTGCCGAAGTTCAGGAACGCAATGGTACCGGCCATGCCATCTGCACCGCCCAACACGGTGGCCGCGCCGACGGCGGCGGCGTTGACGTCGTTTTCCACATGGGCCGGCACGCCCGAACGCTGCGAGATCAACGGCCCCATATCCAGCGAGACCACGTCGAGATTCACGATATTGCCCACATGCCCGCTGGCCGAATCCACCGTGCCCGGGGTACCGACACCGATGGCCCTCACCTCGTCAAAACGCTCACCCGCCGCCTGATGCGCTACAGCGACGATGTCTTCGATCACGGCATCGTTGCCATGTCTGGCGGGAATACGGGCGGAACCCAATACCGTGCCCATTGCGTCAACCAGCACAGCTTCGATTTTTGTTCCGCCCACGTCAACACCGATTTTGAGATTGTTCATAGTGTTTTCGGACATCAGTCCTCCCCTGTTCTTCATCGAACGTTTCGCTTGATATCAGTGTACATCTGACTATTGACAACTATCTTAACAAATTCACCCAAGACGACACTCACATGCACGACACGCCGAATGACATATTGATTGCGTCAATCAATTAACAGCGTTAATATCTTAATCAAGTTCAGATTCAAAGACGAGCGGAACAACTCGCAGCGGTGCAGACAAGGAGGACTTAAGACCGATGGCAACAAACACCACCCACGCCACTTCTCAGGCCAGTGTCTCCGAATCCAATCGCTCCCGCATCGTTAAGCACCTGTATCACAACGGCATCAGCTCCCGCGCGCAAATCGCCAAGGCACTGGAACTCACCCCCGCGGCCATCACCAAAATCACCGCACGCCTTATCGAGGCCGGCATGATTGAAGAGACCGGCGATCTGGAAGGCTCCAAGAACCGCCGTTCCATCGGACTCAAGCTCAACACCACGCGCTTCCGCGTCATCGGCATCAAATTCGCCCGCTCGCTGGTGCAGATCGGCGTATTCGGCCTGTGCGGCAACGCCCTGAGCATCGAGAACCTGCCCACGGTCTACGACAACACCATCGACGACACCATTGCCACCATCCACCAGCGCGTCGAACAGCTGCTCGACAACGATCCATCCATCGTGGCCATCGGCATGGCCGTGCCCGGACCCTACCTGCGCAACGTGGGCCGCACCGCCGTGGTCTCCAGCATGCAGGGCTGGCGCAGAATCAACTTCATCGACGAATTCGTCACCGCTTTCCGCGTGCCTGTGTTCATCGAACAGGACGCCCGCGCCGGAGCCCTCGCACATTATCTCTTCGACCCGTCGGTGCACGCCGACGGCAACCTCGCCTATTATCTGGTCGGCGAAGGCGTGGGCCTCGGCGTCATCGACAACGGTCGCCTCATCAACGGCTTCCTCGGTGCCGCCACCGAAATCGGCCACATCTCCATCGACGTCAACGGCCGGCCCTGCGACTGCGGCAACATCGGCTGGCTCCCAC
>OATU01001488.1_pt1 | contig 13840 bp, 12 predicted proteins | sample 1516711 | NCBI WGS metagenome assembly OATU01 (sample SAMEA2579971, study PRJEB22360) | human gut metagenome | biome: human gut; feature: human-associated habitat; material: faeces | place: Denmark | collected 2008/2010 | reverse complement strand
AGCAGCCTGGGAAATATCAGGTTATTCCGGTTGTAGAGGGGTACGGAGACTGTCAGTATAAGGGAGAAAAAATAAATATTACAATAGAAAAGAAGAAATAAGGTGGTAGAAAAATGATAAGGCAGACGGTAAAAATTAAAAATCCAACGGGGCTTCATTTAAGTCCTGCCGGACTTTTATGTAAGGTAGCAATGCAGTTTGAGAGTAAAATTACATTTCAGACAAGAAATTCAAATGGAAATGCAAAAAGTGTTTTAAGTATTTTAGGGGCTTGCGTGAAAACTGGAGATGATGTAGAATTTATATTCGAGGGTGAAGATGAAGAAGAGGCAGCCCGGGAAATAATTGGAATGATTGAGAATGGTTTAGGGGAATAAAAGAAAAATAGTCGAGCATTGATCTCGACTATTTTTGCAGAAAAAAGGAGAAAGAAAAATGAGCAAAGCAACATTGGTAATTATGGCGGCAGGCATTGGGAGCAGATTTGGCGGAGGTATCAAACAGTTGGAACCGGTAGGGCCAAATGGAGAGATCATTATGGATTATTCAATCGCAGATGCAAGGGAAGCAGGGTTTGACAAAGTTGTATTTGTGATCCGCAAAGATCTGGAAAAAGATTTCAGAGAAGTAATCGGGAACCGGATCGAGAAAGTGATCGAAGTAGCATATGCATATCAGGAGCGGAATGACATTCCTCAAAAATACAGAGAGAAATTTGCACAGAGGATAAAGCCATGGGGAACCGGTCAGGCAATCCTTTGCTGTAAAGATGTAGTAAAAGAACCGTTTCTTGTGATCAATGCAGATGATTATTATGGAAAAGAAGCTTACACAGAAGCTTTTCAATATCTGACAGAGCAGAAGAAAATGTCCGCGAAACAGCAGATCTGCATGGTAGGATTTGTTCTTAAAAATACGTTGAGTGAAAATGGCGGTGTGACAAGAGGAATCTGCAAAGTAGATGACGAAGGAATGCTGACAGATATTGTGGAGACACATCAGATCGAGATGGTGCCGGAGGGCGCTGCAGTTCGTACAGATGGGGGAATGAAGCCAATCGACATGGAATCCCCGGTGTCAATGAATATGTGGGGACTGACTCCAGAATTTTTCCATATTTTAGAAAATGGATTTGAAGAATTTCTTTCTGAGATCGCAGAAGATGATCTGAAAGCAGAGTACCTGCTTCCAACAATCATCGGAGATCTGTTAAAAGATGAAAAAGTGGATGTAAAAGTTTTAAAATCGCATGACAAGTGGTTTGGGGTTACCTACAAAGAAGACAAAGAAGCTGTTGTAGAAGCTGTCAGAAAACTTGTGGATGAGGGTGTTTATCCGGAAAAATTATTCGGATAGTGCTGGTAGTCAGAATGGAAAAACAGAAAAGTAATGCAGAATAAAATGGAAAAAATCGTAAAAAGTATAAAAAACATCAGAATTATAAAAATAGGGCAAAAAATTGTTTTGGCGGTTGTCAGTATTCTGGTAATTTTGTTAAGCGGAATCGGAATTGTATTGTTTAATGCATCCAGATGGGTGATGGATACATGGGGACTGATTACCTTCGATGAAATTATTTTCCATCTGAAAGTACCGATGGAAGGGACCAACACAGATATGATTTTTGATTTCATGAATCAGTGTCTTCCAGCAGCGATTCTTGTCATGTTGCTGGAAATGGCAATTTTTACTGCGGTCAGGAAGAAAAGAAAACGATATGCTGCAGTTTGTGCAGCAGGAATTGCAGGGGCAGTTGTTCTGTCAGTCAGCGCGGCGGATTACCTCTGGGTAAATCTTGACATCGGAACTTATCTGGAAACACAGGGAAAAGATTCTACGTTTATCCAGGACAATTATGTAGATGCAAAAAATACCGAGATTATTTTCCCGGAACAGAAGAGAAATCTGATCTATATTTTCCTGGAATCGACAGAGGCGACTTTTATGGGAAAAGAAGACGGAGGCGCCTTTGATCAGAATGTAATTCCGGAACTGACAGAGATCGCCAGAAATAATATCAGCTTTTCCAATTCGGAACTGCTGGCAGGAGGTGCATATCCGGCATTTGGCTCTACGTGGACGATGGGAGGAATGTTTGCACAGACGTCTGGACTTCCCCTGAAGATTCCGATCGATGGAAATGCAATGTCTGAGCAGGATCTCTTTATGCCGGCAGTTACAAGTCTCGGGGATATCCTGGCAGAGCAGGGATATCATCAGTCACTTCTGATCGGATCGGATGCAGAGTTTGGCGGAAGAAAGAATTATTTTGAGCAGCATGGAAATTATGAGATGCTTGACTATGGATGGGCGAATGCAACTGGAAAGATCCCGCCGGATTACCGGGTATGGTGGGGATATGAAGATCAGAAACTGTTTGATATCGCAAAAGAAAAGCTGACAGAGATTTCGATGACCGGGCAGCCGTTCAATTTTACAATGCTGACGGTAGACACTCATTTTGAAGATGGGTATTATTGTGAAAAATGTCAGCCAATGACAGATAACCAGTATGCGAATGTGTACTTGTGTGCGAGTCATCAGCTGCAGGAATTTCTTACATGGATCCAGCAGCAGAGTTTTTATCCGAACACAACGATCGTTATGGCAGGAGATCATCTTACAATGGACAGCGATTTTTGCTTGAATATTGATCTTTCCTATCAGAGGACAGTCTACAATGCGTTTATCAATCCGGCGGTGATGCCGGTCCAGACAAAAAACAGACAGTTTACGACAATGGACATGTTCCCGTCTACACTTGCAAGCATGGGGGTGACGATCCAGGGAGAGCGGCTTGGACTTGGAACAAATCTGTTCTCAGCAGAGCCGACACTGGCAGAGCAGTATGGAATTGAAACAGTAGATGAAGAACTGGTAAAAGAATCGAAGTTTTTTGATAATTTTGTCAGTGATATCAAAATGGAGGGAGAAGAATAATTTATGAGGAGTACAGTAAGAACACAGAGAAAAACAGTGGAAAAAATAATCGCTTTGCTGTGCATGACACTGGCAGTGTTTATTTGTGGAATGTCTGTAAAGGCAGCAGAACCGGAAGAAGTTGAGTATGTATATCTGGATGAGGATGTTGTGGGGATGTCAGGTTTACAGAATATCGTTGTCGGTTTTCAAAATGAGGAAATGACAATTGGCGGAGCCAGGTTATTCTATCAGACCGAATCCGGAATTGCCGGTGAGATGGAAGCAGCACAGATTTTAAACAATACAGTTCTCTTCCAGAAGCAGGGAATGGAAGAAACCGGAACGTATCAGATTACGGGAATTACGTATATAGATGGAATAGGTGAGGAGCAGACAATTCTGTTTGAAGAAAAAGGAATTACAGCTTCTTTCCAGGCAGTGCCGGATGAGGCATTGTCAGTACCGGAGTCAGATGCCCGGGTGGAAGCCTATTCTATGAATGATGGTAATCAGATGGTGCAGTCAGGAGCAGAAACAGCGGAGGCCGCAATCTCAGAAACACTGGATGAGGCGGGAGTCACTGAGGCAGCTGCCCTGAATGCGCGAGGTGGAGAGAGAAAAGAAGTAGTTGTTGCAATCGGTGCAGGTCATGATGCAAATCATCCGGGAGCATCTGCAAATGGATTGCGGGAAGAAGTGCTGACATTGAAAGTGGCAAGATACTGTCAGCAGGAGTTATCACAGTACAGCGGTGTCCGGGTGGTAATGATCCGGGAAAATGAAGGTTGTCCTTACAACTCAACGTCAAGCTATTGCCTGAATCAGAGAGTATACGATGCAAAAAATGCCGGGGCAGACCTTTATGTAGACCTTCACTTTAACAGCGGTGGAGGAACGGGGGCAGAGATTTACTATCCAAATAAGAATTACCGGCCGGATCTGTCGGAAGAAGGACTTAGTGTATCGAATAAAATCTTAGAGCAGCTGACCGCACTGGGACTTCCGAACCGGGGAGCAAAGATTAAGGACAGCACACTGGCAGGATCATCAGGTCAGTATCCAGATGGAAGTAAGGCAGACTACTTTACAACAAATGTACTGGCAAAAGAACTTGGACTGACAGGGATCATTGTAGAACATGCGTTTCTCGATCATGGATATGATGCGGCAAAACTTCAGGATGAAAATTTTCTGAGACAGTTGGGAATTGCAGATGCGACGGGAATCGCGCAGAAATATGGGCTTGTAAAAGGGATGCCGCAAAGCGGATTTACAGACGTTCCTGATGATGCGTGGTATAGAGAGGCTGTGGAATATGTAAGAGATCAGGGGATTATGTTTGGAATGGAGGATACATATTTCGGGGCTGCCCAGTCATTGGAGAGATCACATTTTGTGACGATGATTTATCGAATGGCGGGAGAACCTCAGGTACAGTTTATTCCTGAGTACCTGGATGTTCCGGATGGTACCTTCTATTCATTACCGGTAACTTGGGCAACAAAGGCAGGAGTTATTACCGGATACTTAGACGGAACATTTGGTCCAGCGAATATGATGACGAGGGAAGAACTTGCCACAATGATATATAGATATGCTAAAGGTAAAGGAATTGATGTTTCAGAAAAAGTAGAGTTAGAGCGTTTTCCAGATTATCAATCAGTTACGAGTTTCGCAGAAGAAGCAGTGGAATGGGCGGTTGCAAAGGGAATTATTACGGGAGATCAGGGACACATACAGCCTCAGAAGGGTGCCAGTCGTGCAGATACGGCCACAATGATTATGCGGTATGTAAAAATGTATGGAAAATAGAGAGGTGTATTGCTCTATGTAGAATAGAAAAGTAATAAGAAACTGGATGAGGACATTACGGCTGATGTAATATAAAAACCTGAAAAATTTGAAAATTGTCAAGAAGTGCTGTACTTACTGAACTATATCGTAAGGCAGCACTTTTTGATGTTTACAGTAGATTTTGGAAAGTGATGAGAATAGTTAAATAGAAATGAAAGAAAAGGAAGGTTATAGTTTAGCTTTGAAAATATTATGGAAAGTATTCTGTGAACGTTGTGATTAAATAGAAAAAATGTTATAATAACTCGTTAGTATATATGGAGTGGATAGAGAATATAAAATGGGAGAAAAAATCATTCAGAGAATTTTTGTTTCGGAAGAGACAAATACGAGAAATAATTTTTTGTGGAATACGATCGGAACAGGTATGCTGGCAGCTGCAACAATGCTTTTTACTGTGATCGTAGCACAGCTTCTAGGCGAAAAGGCAGGAGGACTATTTTCATTTGCACTTGCGATCGGACAGTGGATCGGAACAATTGCATATTTTGAAATCCGGACATTTCAGGTAACAGATGTTGCAAGGACTTATGGATATTCGGATTATTTTTTTGCGAAAATAATCTGTTGTACGGCGGCAGTCCTGGCAGGGGGGATTTATATTCTGTTCCAGGGGAATACTGCTGAAAAGTGCATGATTTTGGCGCTGCTTTGTATTTATAAAATATTAGATGGATATTCTGATGTACAGGAAGGGGAACTTCAGCGATATGGCAGGATCGATATTGCCGGGAAATTACTATTTTGGAATGTATTTAATTGTTTTGACGGGTATGATTTTGCTGACACATGATCTGATGATTGCAGTTATCAGTATGATCCTTTATTCTGTATTTCTGATTTTTATAGTAAATCAAAAGGTACTTCATTTCTATGAGAAAGAAAGGCTTGCTTTTCAATGGGAAAAAGTAAGAAATGTGCTAAAAGAATGTCTTCCGCTATTTCTTAGCTGCTTTTTAAATACATATGTCTACAGCGCTTCCAGAATGTCAGTGGATAAAGTGCTGGATGAGAATTATCAGCTATACTATGCCGCAATCTTTATGCCTGTTATGATCATCAATCTATTTAGCACGTTTGTGTTCAAGCCGCTATTGTCTGTGATGGCAGAAGATTATGAGAACAGAAGAAAAAGACAGTTTTTACAGGTGATTTTAAAAGTATTCGCAGTGATCATTGTTGTGACGGGAATCTGTATTGCAGGAGCATGGCTGCTTGGAATTCCAGTGCTTTCACTGCTGTACGGAATTCCTTTGAAAAAATATAAGGCAGATCTGCTGATCTTGTTGTTGGCAGGAGGGGTAAATGCGCTTGCATTTTTCTTGTATTATATTTTGACGATCATGAGAAAACAAAGTTATGCATTGATCGGATATGGTGCAGAAGCCATAACAGCGTTTCTGATCTCAGATTTGTTTGTAAGGAAGTATGCTATCCGGGGAGCAAGTCTTAGCTATCTGATTTCAGTGACTGTATTGCTGGCGGTATTTATGCTATTCATAATTTACGATATGTGGAGAGGAAAAAAGAAAAATGAAAAATAAACATACATTTGCAATTTGCGCGTATAAAGAGAGTGAGTTTTTGGAGGAATGTATACAGTCTTTAAAAAAACAGACACTGAAGAGTGATATTTTACTGGTGACATCCACCCCAAATGAATATATCAGCAATCTTGCTCAAAAATATGAAATTCCAGTTTATGTAAATGAAGGGGAAGCAGGGATTGTTCAGGACTGGAACTATGCATATAAAAAGGCAGATACGGATTTTGTTACCATTACACACCAGGATGATGTTTATTTTGAAAACTATGCAGAACATGCGGTCAGAGGATTGGAAAAGGCCAGGAAGCCTTTGATATTTTTTACTGATTATGCTGAACTGAGGGACGGAAAACGGGTGACAGATAATAAACTTTTGAAAATCAAAAGAATGTTGCTGATGCCGCTCAGGGTCAAAGCATTTCAAAAAAGCAGATTTATAAGAAGAAGAATTCTATCACTTGGATCCCCAATCTGTTGTCCATCGGTTGCATTTGCCCGGAAGAATCTTCCGGAAACAGTTTTTAAGCCTGGGTTTGCAGCGGATGAGGACTGGGAAGCATGGGAATTTCTGTCCAGATTCAAAGGAGAATTTGTTTATGACAAAGAAATTCTGATGGGACACAGAATCCATGAAGAGTCAGAGACATCCAAGATTCTCGGAAACAATGCGAGAAGTAAGGAAGATTATATTATGTTCTGTAAATTCTGGCCAAAAAAAATTGCAAAGATACTGACAAAATGGTATTCGGCGAGTGAAAAGTCGAATGAGTTATCATAGAGTAGATGAAACAAGTAGGAGAAAATATGAAAAGATTAATTATCATTCCTGCCTATAACGAGCAGGAAAGTATAAAAAATACAGTTGAAGATATTATAAAAAACGCTCCAGGGTTTGATTACATTATAATAAACGATTGTTCTACTGACAGAACAAAGGAGATTTGTGAGAAAGAAAATTTTAATGTTGTTCATTTGCCAGTAAATTTGGGGATTGGAGGGGCAGTTCAGACGGGATATTTGTATGCAGCAAGAAATGGATATGATATTGCTGTTCAAGTGGACGGAGATGGACAGCACGATCCGAAGTTTTTAAGTAAAATGGCAGTCTATATGGAGAATGAAGGTGCAGATATGGTAATCGGTTCCCGGTTTATTAATAAGGAAGGGTTTCAGTCATCAGGTGCCAGGCGTATAGGGATTAAATATTTCACAATGTTGATTAAATTACTCACGGGAGTAAATATAACAGATCCCACATCGGGGTTACGAATGGTCAATAGAGAGATTATAGAACTTTTTGTCGAAGAATATCCAAAGGACTATCCAGAGCCTGAAAGTGTTGTAGCCATTTTGAGAAGAAAGAAAAAAGTAATGGAGATACCTGTGATCATGCGAGAAAGAAGCGGTGGAGTTTCATCTATTTCAATGAAAAAATCAGTATATTACATGATAAAAGTGTCACTTGCAATTTTGATTGAGAGAATTAGAAAATAGGAGGAGAAGATGGATATTAAAATACAGTTAATTGTAGCGGTTATTATTATGATTGCAATGGGAATTGTCGTTATGATGATCAGGAATAAACAATTGGAGTTGAGATATGCTTTATCATGGTTTGCGCTGGGTGTGGGGATACTGATCCTTGACTGTTTTCCTGATTTGATTACAGAAATGTCTAAAATCATGGGAATCGGAACACCTATTAATATGTTATTTTTCTTTGGATTTTGCTTTTCTTTAATGGTGATATTTGTTCTGACAGTTGTTGTATCAAAGCTTACGGTGAAAGTAAAAAGGCTTGCGCAGGAAATTGCGTTAATGAAAAATAAAGGTGAAGCAGATGGAAAATAGAGAAAAGATAAGTAAAGTAATTGGAGCTTTTTTTGTAGCAATTTTTTTGTCGCTAATGATTTCTACTTTTATAACAAGCCATATTTGGGAAAATCCTTCTATTATAACTGCATTGAGAGATATGAGAAAGCAGGTTATGCTGAATCGGGCGATTATTTTAAGTCCAATTCTCTTCTTTACAGAGCTTCATTTCATAGTTGATATAAAGAGTCTGTACACAAAAATATTTCAATACCGATGGTTTCTAGGAGGAGTTGTCTTAGCATTTCTTGTGGTAAATAAATATAATGGAGATTCACTGGCCTGCTATAATTATATTCAGCCTAATTTGCAAACAGAATTAGGGACGCCGTTTATTGGGGAAGAACGGTATATCCGTTCAGATGAGTATAGAGTTAATTCTCCTTCAGTGCTGGCATCGGGGAAAGGGGAAAATCCCTATGGTCAGTATACAGAGATTGCAAGAGGAACAAAAACCGTTAATGGCGTATATGGGGTCAGCGCCAGATTAGGAACGGTTGCACAAGCGCCATGGAAATTAATATTTCTTATATTACCGTTAGAATATGCGTTTAGCTTTTACTGGTATTTTCCGATCATTCTTGCATTTCTTGTAACGATTGAAATGTTTCTGATCATTTCGAGAAGGAATGCATTAGTTTCCACTATGGGAGCTTTTTTAGTCATATCTTCCTCTTTTTGGCTTTGGTGGAGTTTTCCGTTCTTGTTCATAGCAGGAGAGGCCAGTATTGTCTGTGCATATTATTTTTTGGATTCGAAGTCAACACGGAAGAAAATTTTATTTGCAATTGGATTTTCATTGGCATTCAGCAATTTTGTGGTAAATTTATATCCGGCATGGCAAGTTCCGCTTGGATATTTATTTTTGGTGATTGCTATATGGGTGATTCGAAAAAAATGGGAGGAATTAAAGACATTAAACTGGAAACAGTGGGGGCTGATAATAATAAGTCTTGTAGCGTCTGCTCTACTGATTCTTTCATATTTTTTAGATAATATTGAGTATATACAGACAATCATGAAAACAGCATATCCGGGTGATAGAAGAGAGTGCGGAGGATTCAAAATTGATAAATTGTTTTATTATATTCAGTCACCATTTTATGCTTACAAGGAAGTGGGAAATGCATCAGAAGCAAGAGTGTTTTTTAGCTTTTTTCCAATTCCTACATTAGCAGCAGGATACTGTTGGATAAAATCAAAAAAGAAAGACTGGCTTGTAGGAGGGCTTTTACTGATTAGTATTCCTATGCTTATATATATAACAGCAGGGTTGCCTGAAACTATAGCTGATATTACATTGTTAAGTTATAGTATGCCGGAAAGAGTAGTAGATATCATAGGATATATACAAATATATTTTATTGTAATTTTAATGTCCCGTTATGCAGGCGAAAGAAAATTTCCAATTTGGATAGCTGCTGCTGTTTCTGCAATCGTAGCAGGTAGTGCAGTATTTTTTTCCAAACAGAGTTATCCGGAATATTTATCAGACTTCTCAGTAATACTGATGGCAGGAATCATCAGTGTGGGAGGCATTGTTTTATTATTCAATGTTAAGAAAAATATAAGAAAAGTTTTTTGTGCAGGAATAGTTATAATATCCATTATTACCGGTATTTATATCAGACCTGTTTCAAAAGGTCTGGATACTATTTATGCAAAACCAGTAGCACAGCAAATAGAAAAAATTGTGGAAAAGGATCCAGATGCGAAATGGATTGCTCTCGATGGTACGGGGAATGCATCCTTTATCACTATGTGCGGAGCCAAAACAATAAATTTTGTGAATTTTTATCCTAATATGGAACTTTGGGAAAGATTAGATGTAAATCATAGTTATGAGAGAATATATAATAGATATGCACATATAGATATTGATTTTGTAGAAGGAGTGACGAGATTTCAAGAGGTAAGTCCAGATGCAATTCGAATCAAATTAGCATACAGTGATATAGAAAAGACGGGAGCAAAATATATTTTTTCACAGGTTCCGGTGGAAAGTAACGAAAAAATAGGATTTTCAGAAATATATTGTGAGGACGGCTGCTGGATTTATGAAGTAATTTATAAATCGTAAGGATAAGTGAGAAAAAACTTGAATATAGGATGCTATATGAGTATAATGACTATAAGAAAGTTTGAAGATGGAGGATAACTATGAGAACATATTTAGTAACAGGTGGAGCAGGATTCATTGGTTCAAATTACATTCATTATATGTTTAAAAAATATGACAATGAAATTCGTATCATTAATGTTGATAAGCTTACTTATGCGGGAAATCTTGAAAATTTGAAAGATGTGGAGGATAGAGATAACTATACATTTGTAAAAGCAGATATTTGTGATGCGGAGGCGATCAATAAGATTTTTGAAGAAAATGATATTGACCGCGTGGTACATTTTGCAGCAGAAAGTCACGTTGACAGAAGTATCAAGAATCCGGATGTATTCGTTAAGACAAACGTATTAGGAACATTGGTAATGCTCAATGCGGCAAAAGCTGCATGGGAGTTGGAAGATGGAACATTTAAAGAAGATAAGAAGTTCCTTCATGTTTCAACCGATGAAGTATATGGATCGTTAGAAGAAGAAGGAGAGTATTTCTATGAGACAACTCCTTACGATCCACACAGCCCATATTCAGCAAGCAAAGCTTCTTCAGATATGCTTGTAAAATCTTATATGGATACTTACAAATTCCCTGCAAATATTACAAATTGCAGCAATAACTACGGACCATATCAGTTTCCTGAAAAATTAATTCCGCTGATCATCAATAATGCGCTTCAAGGGAAACAACTTCCGGTATATGGCGATGGAAAGAATGTCAGAGACTGGTTATATGTAGAAGACCATGCAAAAGGAATTGACATGGTTCAGGAAAAAGGAAGACTGTTCGAGACGTATAACATTGGCGGACATAATGAAAAACAGAATATCGAGATCATTCATATTATTCTCGATACACTTCAGGAGATGCTTCCGGAAGGAGATCCGAGAAAAGAACTTGTCAGCGAGAATCTGATCACATATGTGACTGACAGAAAAGGGCATGACAGAAGATATGCGATTGCGCCGGACAAAATCAAGAAAGAAGTAGGCTGGGTCCCGGATACTATGTTTGAAGAGGGAATCAGGCTTACAATCAAATGGTTCTTTGAGAATGAGGACTGGATGAAGAATGTTACAAGCGGTGATTATCAGAAATATTATGAAGAGATGTATAAATAACAATTTAAAATAAGGCTCTAAAATAAAAGACCGTACTCTTATATAGATAACAATATATAAGAGGCGGTCTTTTTTAAGCAGAAGATCAGATGGATTAATGTTTCTTTTTGAAAAAATCGAGTGTGTGGCGGATATGAGCGGTAACTTTCCATGATGTTGAAGAGGTAATTACATGAAGAACTGATGATAAGTATTCTTCTTGCTTTTTTGCTTCTACTAACTGAATCTTACACTGATTTAGTTCCTCTGTAAGTGAATGAATTTTATCAGAAGCATTTTTGGCATTCATTAAATCGTTTTGAATAAATGAATCACAGAAAATATGCTGACTGTTTACACCGTAGTAAGAGATAGGAGTAAAGTGATAAGTGCCTGCGAGAACGTCAGCTGTTTGGGGCTGTGACAGTAGTTCTTCAAGTTTCATAAGGCCGAGGATGGGGTTTGGTTTTCCGCCATACATACAGTCTCCAAGTAAGAATGCTTGTTCACAGAGTAATTCTTCAGGAGTAGAGGCATCGGGTTTACGAAAATATGACTGAAATGTACGTATGAATAAAGATGGATTCATATTTTCAAAAAAGTGTCTGCGAATCAGTAAATATTCATTTAAGTAGCGGGTAGTATCTATTTCTGTAGTAGAGCTTGTGTTTAAGGTAGAGGAAGACAAGAAACGACGCATAATCGTCAGTTTTTCTTCCATGACAAAAATAGGATATTTTTTCGCAATACGGATCCAGTAATCAAAGTCATGAGTCTGGCGATAGGCAGGATTGAATAAACCTATTTCCTTCTGAATTTCAGTTTTCATCAGTACAGAGGGATGAGAAAGACAGTTTCCGTGTATGAAGAAAAATTCCAGCCAGTGTTCCTGGCGGGAAGGGTGACTGCTGTTAAATAAATTGTAGAGATCCCGTTCATGGCTGTTGATATCATTTCCATCTTCGTCAATCAGATCGATCCAGGAAAAACATACCTGACAATTTGGAGTATTTTGCATAAAATCTAGTTGTTTTTGAAGTTTGTCAGGATACCAGAGATCATCACTGTCGATTCTTGCCAAATATTCCCCTGTTACCTTGCGGAATCCGAAATTTGTCGCGTGACAAATATGACAGTTTTTTTCTAAAAAATAATATTTGAGCCGGGAATCTTTATCGGCATAATTTTTTATGATTTCACGGGAGCTGTCAGTAGAACCGTCATCAACAATGATAAATTCAAAATTTTGATAAGTTTGTGATAAGACGCTTTCTATTGACAGAGGGAGATGCAGCTCATGATTATAGTTTACCATCAGAACGCTTATTTTTGGATTAAACATAATGTACCTCTCAATTCTACAGTTTATTACTACTGTTATCAGAGTATCATGGAAAGGAAAGTTTGTAAAGAAATATAGATGGCTTACAATTTTTAAAAGTAAGATTCTGCGTTACCAGATGATAATTAGAATATTGAATGCTAAGGGAGCGATATGGAAAATCGTGTGAAATATGTGAAAAATATCTCAAAGATTGAAAAAGACAGCTGGAAGTGCTATAATACAACGTGATTTAATGTATAGTTGACGTAAACTGCTGTACACCAGATAAAAGAAGATTAGAAATGTGCATATAAAAACAGGAGGTACTTAAAATGAAAGGTATTATTTTAGCAGGTGGTTCGGGAACAAGATTATACCCATTGACAAAGGCGGTATCAAAACAGATCATGCCGGTGTATGACAAGCCGATGATTTATTATCCGCTGTCAATTCTGATGCTGGCGGGGATCCGTGAGATTCTTGTGATCTCTACACCAAGAGATCTTCCGGTATTTGAGGAACTGCTTGGAACAGGAGAAGATCTGGGATTAAAGATGTCCTATGCAGTCCAGGAAAGTCCAAGAGGGCTGGCAGATGCATTCATTATCGGAGAAGAATTTATCGGAGATGACAGTGTGGCGCTGATCTTAGGGGACAATATTTTTTATGGACAGAGCTTTTCTAAAATTTTACGAGAAGTTGCATCCCGTGAATCCGGAGCGACAATTTTTGGATACTATGTAAGGGATCCAAGAGAGTATGGCGTAGTAGAATTCGATGAAAATGGGAAGGCGCTTTCAATCGAAGAAAAGCCGGAGCATCCAAAGTCAAACTATGCAGTACCGGGATTGTATTTTTATGACAATGATGTCGTAGAAATCGCAAAGAATGTAAAGCCGTCTGCGCGCGGAGAGATCGAGATCACAAGTGTCAACAATGCATATCTGCAGAGAGGAGATTTACATGTAGAAACGCTGGGACGTGGGTTTGCATGGCTGGATACGGGAAATCATGATGCGCTTTTAGATGCGGCAGACTTTGTGGCAGCTTTCCAGAAGCGCCAGGGTCTGTATATTTCCTGCATTGAAGAGATCGCATATAAAAG
>OATU01001476.1_pt1 | contig 13972 bp, 12 predicted proteins | sample 1516711 | NCBI WGS metagenome assembly OATU01 (sample SAMEA2579971, study PRJEB22360) | human gut metagenome | biome: human gut; feature: human-associated habitat; material: faeces | place: Denmark | collected 2008/2010 | reverse complement strand
CAGGTGGCTTAAAGATTCCGTGCAGAAAATGTGTAAAGTAATATTGACAATATCATTTTGTATATCAAGCCGTCACTGCAGGAAAGTCCCTTTTCTCAGACGATTGAACCATTTTCATGTGCTTCTTCTAATAGTTTTTCGTAAGTTGTCATCGTGTTACTCCCATTCAGAGTCATCCACCATGATATCCTTATCATGCTTTCACATTTCATCAGTTACTTTAATATCAGTACGTTCGTGAGCTGCCATTACTTCTAGATGGTCATTGGATTCTATGAAGTTTGGATTTCCAAGTAATATCTCAGAATAGTCCAAAAGATTTTTCTTTCCATTATTATTTAACCTTTGCATGTTTTCCAAAAGCTTATATTCTGATTTATTTTTTCGAAGGGCGCTTTTATCGTAAGCTTTTTTAAACTCTTCTACATTGTTATTGCATGATATATCGTCAAGAGTAATTGTGCCCTTAAATTCGTAGTCATTACGTTCCATGGGTACGTCAAAACCCATCAACCATGATTCGCTTACACTTAATGCTTTGCCTAAAACAAATAATTTTTCTTGATTAGGCTCATTTTTGCCAGAACAGTATTGACTTATGTCGGACTTGTTCATTTTGATTCCATATTTTTCGCAGTATGGAGTAGTTAATTTTAAGATATCAACTTGTCTAAGTCCCCTTGAATCCATGATTTTTCTTAATCTAGTAGCAGTGCTTTCTTTCTTCATTCTATTATGCCGCCTTTCTAGTTATAAATATAGCACATACTTACCGAAAGTTCAATGTAAAAAACAATAAAGTTCAAAAAAAATAACTTTTGTATTGACGAGAAGAAAAATGAGTGATAAGATACAAGTAGTTCAAAATATTGAACAAAAACGCAAGGAGGATAACATGGCGTTTAATTATGACAAATTAAAAGGCAGGATAATCGAGAAGTTTGGAACGCAGTACAGATTTGCAAGGGCTATGGGATGGTCGGAAAGAAAACTTTGCTTGAAATTGAATAGCGAAAGACATTGGAAGCAAACTGATATTTGCAAAGCGGTAGAACTTCTAAAACTTACTCAGGAAGACATACCTAAATATTTTTTAAAAGAAAAAGTTCGAAATATTGAACACTAAAAAGGAGATCAAATGAACGAATTAATCAAAGTCAATTATGACACAGAACATCCGACAGTGTCGTCAAGGGATTTGCATGATTCAGAGAACGACAGAGGGAAAACAAATTCGCCAGTATTTCCTCGACCTCGAGAAAGCATGGAACACCCCAGAGCAGATAATGGTAAGAGACTTAAAGATGGCAGGAAAGACCATTGACAGCTTAAAAGACAGATGTAAGTTTCTCGGAGGGCAGGTTGTAGAGCGGCAGAAGCTGATTGAGGAAATGACACCGAAAGCAAATTATGTTGACCATATTCTGGAATTGAAATCACTGGTGGCAACAACACAGATTGCAAAAGACTATGGAATGTCTGCAATATGGTTCATGTGGAGATTTGTGTGTTGCTATAAAGACGAACTATGTAGAAATCCTTAATTTTAGGAACTTTTTCAAGCATATTGTCTTTACGAGCCGGGGCGATAAAATCTGATGTGAGAATATAAAGTTGGAAAAGGATATGAACAGTATATGTAAGGGAGTAGCGCTTATATTTTCAAATGCGAAATGAACAAAAAGACCAGAAGACTTTATGGCCTTTGGTATGTTCATTTTATCACTACTGACATTCATTATGAGGTCAACCCCTTGCGGGCGGTTGTTTTTTAGAATTATATTATATATAGAGCAGCTGAAAATATATTTTAACATAAATTTTGGAGCGCGGAGAATCTTGAAAAGTTCCGCATCAAGTCATTACACTAATGAGAAGAAATCTAAAGGGCAATTAGCGAATATAACTCGTTTACTGGACGGAAAGATCGTATTTGGTCACTGAAGTTCTTGAAAATATTGTGAAAAGTGGAAAAAATCCCCCTGCTTACTTGTATATTTTTATCCCCCGTGCTATTCTTAACAAAGAAAAATAACAAGAAAATTTTGTTAAGAATACACATACAAAAGGGAAAGAATCATATGAAAATTGAGGAAAAGATGAAAAAGCCGATGATGGAGACGAAATATCTGAGTGTAGAAAATACAGACAGATATCGTCCGATCATCCGGCTTTTTTATTTGAAATATGAGAAGTTAAAATACTGGATGTATCAGGAAGAAATCTTTGAAGAATTGAAAGAGGATCCTTATTTCAGAGAATATACACTGGAACAGTGCCAGCAGGATCTGTCTGCGCTTGTGTCGTGGGGGAATCTGATAACAATTCAGGACACGAGAAAAGTGACAACGATTGAAGAATTTAAAAATAAGAAGTTTCGCTATCAACTTTCAGAGACAGCCGTTGAGATTGAGCGAATGGTGATCCGTGTTGAAAATCTGTTTATTGAAGGATCTTCATTGGAGCCTACTTTGTTAGAGCGGCTTCGCATGAATCTTGGAAAGCTAAGCGAGATGGATTCGAAAGAGGGAGAAAAACTGTATGGATGGTGGAATGATCTGAACAATGATTTTATCCGGCTGAATCAGAACTATCAGGACTATATGAGGGAATTAAATAGCGTAAAAGCAGAGGAACTGATGAGAACGAAAGCATTTCTTATGTTCAAAGACCGTTTAATAGAATATCTTCGTTCCTTTGTAAAAAGTCTTCAGGTGAATGTGGCTGCGATTGAACAGCAGTTTCGGGAAATGGATCCAGAAGTTGTGGAACGTGTGTTGAAGAAGGTGACTGATTATGAAATTTCTATTCCAAGAATGGATGTAGAGATTGATGAGCAGCTGATCCACGAGAAGATAAAGGGACGTTGGGAGAGTATTTCTGAATGGTTTTCCGGAAAGAACGGAATGGAGTCAGAGGCAGGAAAGGGATTTGATAAAACAAATGAGATTATCCGGAAGATTACGAGGTATGCAACAAGAATCAGTGAGATGAGTAATCAGGGATCAAACCGCAGGGAGGAATACAGAAAGCTGGCAGAAATATTCGGAAGATGCAGAGATATCAATGAAGCACACCGGCTTTCGGCGGTTGTATTTGGGATGGAGAAGCCACTTCATCTGAAAGGAGAATTAAAAAGGAATACGGATAGTATTAACAGTGGTGTGTATGAAGAAGAAACACATGTAGTGACAGTGATTCCGAGAGTGCGTACTTACAAGGAAAAGGCAAGGCGGAGCGGGATGATCGACCGTTCAGATGAGAAACAGAAGATGTGCACCGCTATGATTCAGCGTCTGGAGGCAGAGCGTGCATTATTAAGAAGTTATATTCAAAATGGAAGACTGGAGTTTGCAGAACTTCCGGTCATTGAGCCATATGTCAGGGATATGTTTTTATTATGGTTGTCTAAAGCATTGGAGAGAAAAGATCACCGGGCAAAGACAGAAGATGGCCAGATCTATTATATTGAGCAGGCTGATGTAAAAGAATACTGCACATTAGAGTGTACGGATGGCACTTTTCAGATGCCGGCATATGTCATTGTGTTTGAGGATGGAGAAGAAAAATGAGAGCATTGGAAGAATTGCTGAACCGGCGCTGGATCTTAAAATCGAAAGACCGGGAGCTTTATTATGAATTAAAAGAGGTACTTTCATCCGGAGAAGAGAAGAAATTCCTGATGGAGAAACTTGGATATCAGGTGATTGTAAATCCATATATGATCAAAGTGGAGAAGATGCCGGCAATTCCGGAAAATTGGATGGGAATTACAGAATTTAAAGAACCGGTTGAGTATGTATTGTTCTGTCTTGTGTTGATGTTTCTCGAGGACAGAGAGGCAGAAGAGCAGTTCGTACTGTCTCAGCTGACAGAGTATGTGCAGAGCCAGTATCAGGAAGAACAGATAGACTGGACTGTTTACCGATACAGACGTCATATGATCAAAGTAATGAAATACTGTGTTTCCTGCGGTATTTTAAAGGTAAATGACGGGAGTGAGGAAAGCTTTGCCAGAGATGATGCAAGCGAAGTGCTGTATGAAAATACCGGGGCATCGCGCTATTTTATGAAGAATTTTACGCAGGACATTATGGGTTATACTTCTCCAAAAGAGTTTGAAAAAGAAGAATGGATCGATGTAAATGAAGACCGGGGAATTGTCAGAAGGCAGAGGGTGTATCGAAAGCTTTTGATGACAATGGGGATGTATAAAGATGAAGAATCAGAAGAAGATTTTGCCTATGTCAGAAATTATAGAAATATGATTCAGGGAGATTTATCAGACTTATTTGACTGTGAACTGCATGTACATAGCAGCAGTGCATTTCTTGTACTGGGGGAGACATGCAGGCTTGGCAGAGCTTTTCCAGAGGGAAATACACTTTCTGACGTGGTGCTTTTGATAAATACACTGCTGCAGGAGAAAGTGGCAGACGGAAAGCTTACCATTCCGATGGATGAAGAGATACATATTCCGAGGGAAATGTTCTGTGCGATCGTGGAGGAATGCAAAGAAAAATTTGGAAAAGGTTTGAATAAAACGTACCGGGAGATGACATTTTCGGAATTTTATCGTGAAGTGTCGGCTTATATGGAGGAGCTGATGCTGATTGAAACAGAAAAAGATGGAATCAGGATCAAGCCGGTAGTGGGGAAAATCTGCGGAAAATATCCGGAAGATTTTTTGAAGAATGGAGGAAAAGATGAACGGTAAATGGCAGATAAACAAAGTTGGATTGCTTGACTTTTGGTATTATGATGAGGAAGAATTTGAATTTCTGGGAGGGCGTATGCTGCTTCGGGGAGCAAATGGATCAGGGAAATCTGTGACGATGCAGAGCTTTATTCCGCTTCTTCTTGATGGAAATATGCGTCCGGAACGTCTGGATCCGTTTGGTTCCCGCGCAAGAAAGATGGAAAATTATCTTCTGGAAGAAGGAGATGAGCGTGAAGAGCGGACGGGATATCTCTATATGGAGCTGAAACGACTGGAAAGTGAGGAATATCTGACGCTTGGAATCGGGCTCCGCGCGAGAAAGAATAAGAAACTGGAATCGTGGTATTTCTGTATTACGGACGGAAGACGTGTGGGGATTGATCTGTTTTTATACAAAGATCTGGAAACAAAGATTACCTGCTCCAAAGGGGAACTGAAATACCGGATCGGTGATGGTGGAAAAGTGATGGAAACGCAGAGTGAGTATGCCCATTGTGTCAATCGTCTGCTGTTTGGTTTTGAGACGCAGGAGGAATACAAAGAACTTTTGGAACTTCTGATTCAGCTCCGTACACCAAAACTTTCCAAAGACTTTAAGCCTACGATCATCAATGAGATTCTGAGCAGTTCTCTTCAGACACTTTCAGAGGATGACCTTCGTCCGATGTCAGAAGCCATTGAAAATATGGATAATCTGAAAACAAACCTGGATGCCTTGAATGAAAGTATTCATGCGGCAAGACAAATTGAGAAGGTATATGATCAGTATAACCAGATCGTGCTGTATGATAAAGCACTTCTATTTGCTGATGTGTGCAAATCTTATGAAAACTGTGTGAAAAGCGGGGAACAAATTGAAAAAGACTTAGAACAACGTGCCAGAGAACTTCAAGAAGAAAGGGAACGTTATGAAATATTAAAGCAGGAAGAAGCTATCCTGAAAGAGGAAAAAGCATCTCTGGATAAAAGTGATGCGGCACGTCTGAAGGAACAGGAAAGTAAGCTGGCAGAGGAACTTTTGGAGAAGAAAAAGGAGCAGAAGGCGAAGGAACGACAAGAAGAGGAAAAGAAAGAAAAGCAGTTGGAAACAGAAGATAAAATAAAAGCGGGGACAGAAAAAGCAGAAAGTATCTGGGATGAGATTGAAAGTAATCTGGAAGAAATGGAGGAAGAACTGGAGGGAATCCCATTTGATGAATTTAATTTTCTGAAAAATGATATCCTGCAGGATCGGGAGAAAGAGCAGAGTTTTGCTTCTCACCGACAACTTTTGGATGCTTATACGAAGAAGGCAGAGCAGGGGAAAGAGATTCTTCTGGAAGAGAGGAACTGCCAGCAGAAATATGACCGTTATCTTGCGGAGCTGGATGACTGCAGGGAAGAGCGAAATTTGATCGAAAAAGAACTACATCAATATGAAACACTTTTGCATGAGACAAAAGCAGAATTAACTGAGAAGGTGTATTTGTGGGAAAAACAAAATGAGGAACTGCATCTTCCGGCGGAAACGATGCAAAGTATTGCAAGAAATATAGAAAGTTATGAACTGGGAAGTGATTATTCAGAAATCAGGGAGGCGGCAAAACCGAGGCTGTATGAATTAGAAAGACAATTTTCAGAGCAGCAGATGCTTTTGGAAAGAGACATCAAAGAGAGGAAGGAAGAGTTGCAGTGTGCAGAATCCGAACTGGAAGCATGGAAAAATAAGAAAGATCCTGAACCGGAACAGACGCAAAGTGTAAAAGCGAACCGGGCGCTTTTGAGAAAGAAAGGAATCCCGTATCTGCAGTTTTACAAGGCGGTCGAATTTGATCAAATGCAGGAAGAAAGCAGTATGGATCATTTGGAAGAAGCGCTGCTTCAGATGGGAATACTGGATGCGCTGATTATCCCGCAGGAGTACCGGGAACAGGTATATGCGCTGGATGCAGGTGTGTGTGACCGATATTTGTTTGGCGATGTGGAATCTGTGAGACAGAATCTTCAGGGAGCGCTGAAAGCGGATAATGAAAAAAAGGATATGCTGTTCGGACAGAAAATTTCAGCTATTCTGGCAGCGATCGAATTTGGTGATGGCCAGGAAGTGGAGAGTCATTCATGGATTGACCGGGATGGAAATTATCGGCTTGGCATTCTGGAGGGAACGATCACAAAAGAATATCGTGCACATTTCATCGGAGTACGTGCAAGAGAAAAATTCCGTCAGGAAAAGATCATAGAGCTGACAGCAGTTTGCGGGCAGATTGCGGAAAAGATAGAAGAGCTGGAAAGACAGTTAGGAGATAACCACAGTAGATCAGAAAAACTACAGAAAGAGTGGAGCGCATTTCCGGGAGAAGAAGATTTAAAAACAGCAGCAAGAGAAGTTGCAGACCGGGAGTATAAATTAGAATTAGTAAATAAAAGATTATGGGAGCAGCAGAATCTGGTGGAAAGGGAGAGAAAGCTGCTTGATGAAGTGAGGATCAAAGCAAGAGAAATCTGTGAAAAGTGCTATCTGGCGCCGCGGTTAGATTTGTTTGCACAGGCAGTTTCCGCGCTGCATCGCTATAAAGAAATGCTTTTGGAACTGCAGGCTTCTCATGGAAATTATCAAAATGAACTTCGTTATATCAGCAGTCAGAAAGAGAATCTGGAAGACTTGGAGGCAGATTTGGATGATATCCGCTATGAGTTGAATCGTATCCGCCTGAAAGTAAGAGAATCGGAAGGATACCTGATCTCGATTCAGAAACAGCTTGCGTTGACAGACTATGAGCAGATCAAAGAACGACTCGATTATTGTGTAAAACGGCTTTTAAATCTTCCGGGAGAGCGGGAAGGCTGTGTCAGAAAGCAGGAGGCAGTCCGAAAAGAAATAGAAGTTTTGGAAGAAAAGAACCGGGAGAATGGACAAAAGCGACAAGAACTTTGCGGAAAAAAAGAGAGGTATCAGAAAGTCTTTGAGCTGGAATACCGGCTTGGCTATGTCAGGGCGGATCTGAATGATGTGAATGATATAGCAGGTAAGGCACGAAAGATCTGCGGCTTATTTGCCGGAAGTTTTGGAAATAAAAAGCAGAGTGATCTGTTTGGGAATCTTCAGGAAAGTTATCATCAGAACAGAGGGTATCTGCTTGATTATCAGATTACGCTGCAGTCTTTGTTTGAAGAGGTTGATGCAGAGAGCAGTTTTTCTGAGGTGAGTGTGAAACGAATTGATATCCTGGCAAAATACCGCGGAACAGCAGTGAAATTTAAAGAACTGATTGCAAAAATGAATGAGGATGCAGAGGTATTGGAACAGCTGTTAAGCGACAGGGACCGGGAACTGTTTGAGGATATTCTGGCGAATACAATCAGTAAAAAGATTCGCGGAAAAATTCAGGCGAGCAGACGATGGGTAGAGAAAATGAATACGCTCATGGAGTCCATGCAGACATCGAGCGGTCTCAAGCTGAGCCTTCGGTGGAAAAATAAGCGGGCAGAAAAAGAAGATCAGCTGGATACGAAAGCGTTGGTAGAGCTGCTTCAGAAGGATGTGGAAATCATGCGGGAGGGAGAAGTAGAAAGTCTGTCCAGACATTTCCGGTCTAAGATTGAAGAGGCAAGAAAGATTTCCGGCGAGGCAGGCTCTGTTCAGTCTTTTCATGCAACAATGAAGGAAGTGCTTGATTACCGCAAGTGGTTTGAATTTCAGCTGGAATGTCAGAAGACGGGAGAGAAAAAGAAAGAATTAACAGATCGCGTATTCTTTACCTTCAGTGGGGGTGAAAAGGCGATGGCGATGTATGTTCCGCTGTTCTCGGCTGTGGTTGCAAAATATGCCGGGGCACGTCCGGATGCACCAAAACTGATTTCGTTAGATGAAGCTTTTGCCGGTGTCGATGAGACGAATATCCGGGATATGTTCCGCCTTATGGTAGAGTTTGAATTTAACTTTATGATCAATTCCCAGATTTTGTGGGGAGATTATGATACGGTTCCGGAACTGGCGATCTATCAGCTGATTCGGCCGGAAAATGTAAAATTTGTATCTGTAATCCGTTATATCTGGAATGGAAAGAATAAGATAATGGTCACGGGAGAGGAAAAGTAACAAAATGGAAGAAGAAAAACAGAAAATGCTTCAAGAATGTCTGGCATATTTCCGGGAACGTCCAGTCTATCAAAAGGTGTTTACGAAATTGAAAAACAAATATGAAAGTCTGGGATATATAGGAGGAAAAGCAGTACTGACTGATCTGACTGCTGCGGATAAGATACAGCTTGGTGGATTTTTACAGAGAGATTATACGGAGAACCGGTCTGTCACGATATCAGCGACAGCTTTTGAGGAGCATTTATCTAAGAGCAGATTTTCGGACGTTTCTCTGGAGGAACTGCTGCAGGCTTATTTTGGGGCGGAAATGCGGGCAAAAAAGGAGGAAAGAGAAGAAGAAAAGCGAAGAAGAGCGATTTTTTTCGAGCAGGTAATAAAAGGATCTGAGGATACATTTGCAGGGAAATGGGTGCAGAGAACGCTGCAAAAACAGACAGACGGTTATGGGATGTTGATTCAGCAATATAACCGTGATCCGGAAAAACTGTATCAGGTGCTGAAAAATGTTCTGAAGGCAGTTATGCAGCTGCAGGGAAGAAAAGAAAAAGAACCGCTGGCAGTTTTTGCTGCCCGGGTGACCGGAGATCCGCATTACTTTGACGCGGGGACGGCAGCGGAAAAATTACTTCTGAGCATTCTTTCGTCAGAGCAGGCAGGAGAAGAAGACAACGAATTGTCCCGGATGGAGAAAGAAAAGCAAATTTTTTACCGGGCAGGAATTTTAAAAGATGAACTGTCTAACGATACACTTGCCTATGGGATCCGGGCGTGGAAACAAGATAGAAGTGTTCATGAAGGTATAGAAGGATTTTTAAAAGAAAAAGAACCAATCCGGCTGACGCTTCATACGATTGGAAAATTCGGATGTGTGGAGGCAGGTCAGAATCCGATTTATCTTTTGGAAAATCCGGCAGTATTTTCAGTTTTTATAAAAACGTATCCAAAGTGTGCGGCTGTCTGTGTGAACGGACAGCCACGGCTTTCTACGCTTGTTTTGCTGGATCTTCTGAAAGAAAATCATACATTTTCTTATCAGGGAGACTTTGATCCGGAGGGACTTCTGATTGCCCAGCGCCTGAAAGAACGGTATGGAGAGAAACTCTCTCTGTGGAATTATCGGACCGAATGGTATCAAAAATATTTGTCAGAGGTAGAAATCAGCGAAGTGCGGATAAAAAAGCTGGAGAAAGTATTTCTTCCAGAACTGCAGGAGCTGAAAAGGTGTATGCAGAGGGAAAAAAGGGCAGCATACCAGGAAACGATGCTGGAAGAATTAATCTATCATGAAAAATCAACAGATACGGTATGAGAGGAAACATGAAAAGACATATTGGAGAAATTATTTTCAATTTACGAAGGGAAAAACATTATACACAGAGACAGATTTCCGACCAGTTATGTTCCGTAGCAGAGATAGAAAGAATTGAAGCGGGGAAGAAGACACCTAATTATTTTCTTTTGGATATGCTTTTTGAACGGATGGGAAAAGCAACAGACGCTGCAGTGGTACAAACACGGTGATCAGAGGCGTAAAAAAGTATGTATTCCATTCTTATGAATTATAATTTCCCGAAAATGTCATAAACTTTCTTTGTCAAAAATGTTATTCTACGACTGAGAAAAGGATCATGGAGGGATCACGGATGAGAACATGTATAAAAAAGGGAATATTGTGTTGCGGAATCATAAGTCTGTTTCTTGCAGGATGCCAGCCCTGCCAGTCGCAGTCTTCTTCAGAGAAACAGACGATGGAGCAAAAAACAGTCATTGGGGGAGCAGATCAGATGAGTAACGCGGAGCGGGAGATATACATAAATACAATCCCCGCAAGTGAGCCGCTGAATCTTACAACGGAGCAGAAACTGGAGGATTTTGATTTCTTTTGGAATACGATAAGGGATAAAGTGTATTGTCTGGATGAATATTTTGAAAAAATGGGAGTAGATCCGGAGGAATATATTTCAAATTTTCGTAAGAAGGCAGAGGAGAGTGGAAATGATTATGAATTCTGGGAGGCTTTAAACGATTCGGCGCAGATGTGTGCCGGGTACTGGCATATAGGGTTAAATTCTCCATACTGGTCAATGACGGCAGGTTTAACATTGTCTGGGGAGTCGGATAGTATCCAGGCGATAGGAAAAGATGAAAAGAGCTCTGTACTAAAGTACTGGGATGTGCTGCTGGCACAGAATTCATATCAATATAAAAGCAGCAGGCAGCAGAGGATCCCGGCAGAACCGATGCCGGAACTGAACATTCTCGATGAAAAAACAGCAGTGATCACAATACCGACTTTCGCATACAATTCACAGCGGGAAGCAGCCGGAGAAACGTTGATTGCGTATATGAAACAAGTATCGGATCATGAAAATGTGATTTTTGATCTGAAAGGGAACCGGGGAGGAAATGATACGTTTGCCTATTACAATCTGGTCGCTCCCAATATAGATCAGGCTATAACAAAAACCGGATTGAGATTTTTCAAAATGTCAGATGATATTTTGGAAGCGAACCTGGTCTCAGGAGTAGAAAGTGAACCGAAGAAGTACCGCATTGGATATGAAGAGGAGCAGGTATATGCCTCTGCTCCGATCTCACAGCTGCCAGAGGAATTGCAGGTTGAAAATGGTGAGTATGGGAATGCGGATTATTTTATAAGAAATGATAAGACGATTTTTCCCAGATTTGACCATAAAATTTTGAAAGGGAAGCTATGGGTGCTGACATATCCGGAAAACTATTCGGCGGCGGAAACCTTTGTATCGTTTTGTAAATCAACGGACTTTGCAGTGCTGGTAGGGCAACAGACAAAGGGAGATGGCGGAAGTGGACAGCCGCTGTGGTTTCGTCTGCCAAACAGTGGACTGGAAGGTTCTGTGACAAGTCTGTGGAGGCTGAACGAGGACGGAACAAATAATATGGAAGAAGGCACAAGACCAGATATCGAATCTCCGGAAGGTGAGACGCCGCTTGAGACTTGCCTGCGGGTGATCAAGGCGGCTGAGGAGAACGAATGAAAATTTAGAAGCAAGAACTGAAACATATGGAAAGGAATGTCTTATGAAAAGAATAAAGAAACTTGTAGCGATCCAGCCCGTCTCTTTTCTGGAGCAGAGCAGGGAAAAATTAAAGGAATACTGTGAGGAAACTATCTTTTTTGATTCTCAGCCGGAGAGCGCGGAGGAGATTGTGCAGCGGATCGGGGATGCAGATGCGATTTTTGTCAGTTACACACATGCGATCGGGGAGGAGATCTTATCGAGATGCCCGAACCTTGCATATATCGGGATGTGCTGCAGCTTGTATTCGGAAAAGAGTTCCAATGTGGATATTGCCTATGCGAGAGCGCATGGGATCACGGTGACGGGGATCCGGGATTATGGAGATGAAGGAGTTGCAGAGTATGTACTGATGAACCTGATCGGAAGACTTCACGGGGCGGATGGATATCCTCCGCTTTTGGGAGAAAGTTCAGAGATTTCCGGTACAAATGTCGGGCTGTTAGGACTTGGGGCAAGCGCGCAGGCGGTTGCAAGAGCGTTAGGTGCAATGGGAGCCCGGATCAGTTATTACAGCCGGACGAGAAAGCCGGAACTGGAAGCGCGGGAGGGCTACCGCTACTGTGAACTTTCCGAGTTATTAAAAGAAAGTGATGTCATTTGCAGCTGTCTGAGCAAAAATGTGACACTACTGTATGAGGAAGAATTTGAGGCGCTCGGAGAAAATACGATTTTATTTAATACTGCGCTGAGTCCTTGTTTTGAGCAGCATGCGATTGAGAAATGGCTGGACCGGAGCAACACCTGGTATTTCTGTGACACGCTGATGGGACTTGGGGACGAATCACTGCTTGCGCGGGGAAATGTCAGATGTCAGAAACGTTCGTCCGGGATGACAAAGCAGGCAGTACTACGGCTGAACGAGAAAGTACTTGCCAATCTGGAAAGATATTGTAGTGGGAATATTTCTTAGCACACGGGGTATACTTTCACCAAAGAAAGAGAAAGGTGGAAGAAAAAATGGTAGAACCAGATACAATTAAATTATTGAGGGAATGTGATGCAGGGATTCAAATGGGAATTTCTTCGATCGAGGAAGTGCTGGAATATGTGCATGACAAAAAGCTGTACCAATGTCTGTCAGACTGTATGAAAAAACATGAGAAGCTGAAAGAGGACATCCAAAAAATACTGAAAGAATATCAGGATGAGGGAAAAGAGCCCGGAATGGTGGCGAAGGGAATGTCGTGGGTAAAGACAAACGTCAGGCTTGTACTAAATGAGTCGGATGCGACGATCGCAGATCTGATCACAGACGGCTGTAATATGGGAGCCAAGTCGCTTGGAAAATATCTGAATGAGTATCCGGAAGCAGAACTGAAAGTGAAGGAGATCGCCAGAAAACTGATCCATCTGGAAGAAGATCTTGCAGAGGATCTGAGAAAGTATCTGTAAGCAGCCAGCCGATGCCGCTTGTCGGAAAATCAAGAAAGAAAATCTTGCGAAGCACTATATATTGTGGTAATATCAAAAAGTAATACAATAAATAGTACGAGGCGATATAGAAAATGAATATAAATCAAGAGGAACAACACTATGATTTTCCGGAAACAGATGGAATTTGGGAAATGTTTTCAGACATTAGCAGGGAATTTCCGGAGCCAGAGTACAGTTTGAAAAAGCTGGAAGAAAAATACAGGACACTGAATAAAAAAGGACTTTTCAGGCACGAGCAGATGGAACTGCTGCTCAAGGCAGCGGTGGAACTGACAACCCAGGAAGCACCAAAGTGGGAGATGATCGCAGCCAGGATCCGTCTGCTTACTTTTGAAGCAGAACTGGACAGGCAGATGAGACAGCGCGGGGTGGATTCTTTCTATGGGAAAGTGTGTTACCTGACAGAAGAGAAGCTGTATGGCGCCTATATTTTGGAAAATTATACAGAGGAAGAGATTACGGCATTTGGGAGACTGATGAAGCCGGAGCGCGATCATCTCTTTAATTATTCAGGGCTGGAACTGCTTCTGAACCGCTATGTGATCCGGGATCAGAAAGGTGTTCTTCTGGAAAGTCCCCAGGAGATGTTTCTCGGGATTGCGATGCATCTGGCGATGAAAGAACAAGAGAACCGGGCTGTCTGGGTGGAGAAGTTTTATGATATGTTAAGCAGGC
>OATU01001474.1_pt1 | contig 13996 bp, 10 predicted proteins | sample 1516711 | NCBI WGS metagenome assembly OATU01 (sample SAMEA2579971, study PRJEB22360) | human gut metagenome | biome: human gut; feature: human-associated habitat; material: faeces | place: Denmark | collected 2008/2010 | reverse complement strand
GGCTGCTGCCGGCTTCCGTGAACCTTGCCACGCGTATCGTGAAGACCACGTCATTGGCCGTGCTGCTCGGCGTGGTGGAAGTCATCAAGGTGGGCCAGCAGATCATCGACGCGAACCGTTTCCAGTATCCGACGGGCACTTTGTGGATTTACGGAACGATTTTCTTCATGTACTTCATCGTGTGCTGGCCGCTGTCCATCGTGGCCCGCAGGTTGGAAAAGAGGTGGAAGCATGACTGAGCAGGCTGAACAGGTTACGCAGACCGCGCAAAACAGCGGGAAATCGCAGACAAGCCTTGAAATCAGGCATCTGGTCAAGCGGTACGCCAATGCCGACAAGCCAGTGCTGGACGACATCTCCTTCGACGTGCCCCATGGCAAGGTGTTCGTCATCGTCGGCCCGTCCGGATCGGGCAAGTCGACGTTGCTGCGCACCATCGCAGGTCTTGAGCCGATTCAGGGCGGCACCATCGCGCTGAACGGCGAGATTATCGAAACCGGCAAGCCGGGCACCGAATCGGCCGGCCGCAGCAAGCGCGGCAGCGAGCTGCGCACGCGTGTCGGCATGGTGTTCCAAAGCTACGACCTGTTCCCCAACAAAACCGTGCTCGGCAACATCACGCTCGCTCCGACGCTCGTGCAGAAGCGCGACAAGGCGGAGGTCGAGAAGGAAGCCATCGCTCTGCTGGAACGCGTCGGACTCGCCGACCGCAAGGATGCCTGGCCGCATGAGCTGTCCGGAGGCCAACGCCAGCGCGTGGCCATCTGCCGTGCGCTGATCCTGCATCCGGAAGTGCTGCTGTTCGACGAGGTCACCGCCGCGCTTGATCCGGAAATGGTGCGCGAGGTGCTTGACGTGATGCTGGAACTCGCCGATTCCGGCCAGACCATGCTCATCGTGACGCACGAGATGCAATTCGCACGAGCCATCGCCGACCAGGTGATCATGCTGGAGGACGGCGGCATCGTTGAACAATCCGACGACGCCGAAGCGTTCTTCACCAATCCGAAAACCGAGCGTGCCAAGCGTTTCTTGCACACGTTCGAATTCGACAGGCATCGCAGGCCGGCGGAAACGCCGACGGAACCGACGGGAACTTCCGCCGAGTAATCGCAAGTTTTGATAGCAGTCATCCGTACAAGAGAGGAGTAACCATGACCGCATCAATCATCAACAAGACAATCAAGAGCATCGTGGCCGCATCGGCCGCGTTGATCATGGCCGCCTCCGTGGCTGCCTGCGGTCCCAACGCCGCCACCCCGAGCGAGGAGAACAACGCCTCCAACGGCGGCGCCACCACGTCCAAGGTGACCGCCCGCTCCCTGGACGAGATCAAGAAGTCCGGCGTGCTCAAAGTGGCCGTCTTCTCCGACAAGGCCCCGTTCGGCTACATCGACAAGGACGGCAAGAACGCCGGCTACGACATCGTCTTCGCCGAGCGTCTCGCCAAGGATCTGGGCGTGAAGGTCAAGTACACGTCCGTCGATCCGGCCGCCCGTGTGGATGTGCTCACGTCCAACAAGGTGGACATCACGCTGGCCAACTTCACCGTCACCGACGAGCGCAAGGAGAAGGTCGACTTCGCCAAGCCGTACATGAAGGTCGCGCTCGGCGTGGTCTCCCCGGAGAACACCGAAATCACCGACGTGAGCCAGCTCAAGGGCAAGACGCTGATCATCGCCAAGGGCACCACCGCCGAAAGCTATTTCGAGAAGAACGAACCCGACGTCAAGCTGCAGAAGTACGACCAGTACGCCGACGCCTACAACGCGCTGCTCGACGGCCGTGGCGACGCCTTCTCCACCGACAACACCGAGGTGCTGGCCTGGGCCAAGACCAACAAGGGCTTCAAGGTGGGCATCACCAAGCTCGGTGACGAAGACACCATCGCGCCGGCCGTGCAGAAGGGCAACAAGGAGCTGCTCAACTGGATCAACGACGAGATCGTCAAGCTCGGCAAGGAGAACTTCTTCCACAAGGATTACGAGCAGACCCTGAAGCCGGTGTACGGTTCCGATGTCGACCCGGATGACATTGTGGTCGAAGGCGGCCAGCTTTGATTCTTACCTGATCTGACGGCGGCCTGCCGTCCGTCAATCCTGTTTCCAAGCCTTCCGTGGCACACGCCGCGGAAGGCTTTTTCATGCCGATTCCGGGCCGGTTATGTCACATCCTTCGAAACCGTTTACAGTCCACGCGGGTGTATGTTTCCGGAGGTTTCGTACCATCCGATAACCCCTCATAAATAAACGCTATGGCGATTCGCACGTTGTATAAGCAACGTCGATAATCTCCGGCGCGTGGCGCTTTCCAAGACACGGTTAAGTAGGAACCAGCGATCGCGTGAACGGCACGCGGCAAGGAAACCACACCGAGGGGGTGCGCACCATGACCAGATTCAACACTCAGCTTGTCCACGGACTGCCGGTCAACGACAACAACACCGGAGCCGTGAACCCGCCGATCTACAACTCGTCCACCTATGCTTTCGAATCGGTCGGGACCATGCCCCGCTGGGATTATGCCCGCAGTGGCAATCCGACGCGCGAGTTCCTGGAGAAGCAGATCGCGCAGCTGGAGCATGGCACGCGCGGTTTCGCGTTCGGTTCCGGCCTGGCCGCCATCCACGCGGTGCTGTCGATCTTCCAACCCGGCGACCGTATCGTCGTCGGCAAGAACATCTACGGCGGCACCTACTCGCTGTTCCACGAGTATTTCGAACGCTGGGGCGTCATCGTAGAGGAAGTGGACACCACCGATTACAAGGCGCTCGATGCGGCGGTGTCCGGCGAATCCGCCAAGGGCAATGCGCATGGATGTCCGGCCAAGGCCGTGTACTTCGAAGTGCTCACCAACCCGCTTCTGCAAGTCAACAACGTGACGGCCATTGCCGGAATCGCCCACCGTCATGGCGCGATCGCCATCGTCGACAACACATTCGTCACCCCGTATCTGCAGCAGCCGCTCGACCAAGGCGCCGACATCGTCATCCATTCCGCCACCAAGTATCTGGCCGGCCATTCCGAAGTCAACGCCGGCCTCGTGGTGGTCAAGGACGATGAGCTGGGCAAGCGCGTCTACTTCGCGCAGAACCGTTTGGGTGGCGTGCTCGCGCCGAACGAATGCGATTCGGTGCGTCGCGGCATCCAGACGCTTGCCTTGCGCATGGACCGTCAGCAGGAGAACGCGCGTGCGATTTCCAGCTATCTGCTGCTGCACCCGTTGGTCAAGTCCGTGCATTATCCGGGACTGCCCGGTCACGAATACGAGCTGGCCTCCAACGGTCTCAAGGGCGGTGGTGCCGTACTGAGCTTCGAAGTGGTGCCGGGCGTCGACCCTGCGGACGTGCTCGACAACCTGCATATCTTCCGTCTGGCGGTTTCGCTCGGCGCGGTGGAATCGCTTGCCGAACTGCCGTGCCGCATGACGCATTTCGAACTGCCGCGCGAGGAGCGTCTGAAGGTCGGCATCACCGACGAACTGGTGCGTCTCGCAGTCGGCATCGAAGACAAGCAGGACCTCATTGAGGATCTCGGCCAGGCCTTCGACATCGCGTACGAGAACTATCTCAAGCGTCACGCCGGCGAGAGTCTGTTCACCTTCGCGCAACACGTATATGCCTGAAAGTTTTGCTATCGGTAGGGATTTGAATATTAACTGGCACGCTATCTCACGAACCGGACAGGGGAAAGCGCCCCTCTGTCCGGCTCGTGGGCGTATGTGGGTCAGCTCCTGGACAGGCGATGGTTGGTTCGTGGACGGCCCTTGCCCAGCTCGCGGACATTGTCTGCATACGATTGCATTCTTTGGTAAATTTTTACTCGGGTTCGGCAATGGTTGCAGAACCTACGAAAGGTCATGCGACAAGACCTTTAAAGAGAAACCAAAGAAGGGAGTAATGCCATGCCGTTCCTTGTAGCGCTCCTTGTCATTGCGCTGATCATCGCGTTCCTGTTCCTGTCCACGTTGTTCATCGTGCCGCAGCAGCAGGCATACATCATCGAACGTTTCGGCAAGTTCAACAAGGTGCAGTTCGCGGGCATCCACATCCGTATCCCGTTCGTGGACCGTATCGCCATGAAAACCAACATGCGCGTCAACCAGCTCAACGTGCAGCTGGAGACCAAAACCCTCGACAATGTGTTCGTCACGGTCGTCGCCTCCACCCAGTTCCGTGTGAACCCGGAAAACGTGGCCACCGCCTACTACGAGCTGCGCGACCCGGCCGGGCAGCTGCGCTCCTACATGGAGGATGCCCTGCGTTCCGCCATTCCTGCGTTGAGCCTCGATGATGCTTTCGCCCGTAAGGATGATGTGGCCTTCGACGTGCAGAAGACCGTCGGCAACGAGATGTCCCGCTTCGGCTTCACCGTGGTCAAGACCCTGATCACTGCCATTGACCCGAGCCCGCAGGTCAAGAATGCCATGGATTCCATCAACGCAGCCCAGCGTGAGAAGGAGGCCACCCGGCAGCGCGCCGAGGCCCAGCGCATCCAAATTGAGACCCAAGCCGCTGCTGAAGCGGAGAAGACCCGTCTTCAGGGTGAAGGTCAGGCCAACTACCGTCGCGAGATCGCCAACGGTATCGTCGACCAGATCAAGAGCTTGCAGGCTGTCGGCATGAACATCGGCGATGTGAACAATGTGGTGCTGTTTAACCAGTACCTCGACGTGCTGCGCTCCTTGAGCGAATCCAACAACTCCAAGACCGTCGTGCTTCCAGCATCCACCCCTGGCGGATATCAGGACATGTACAGCCAGATCACGCAGGCGATGGTGACAGCCAACGAAACCGCCGGCCAGCACTCGACTGTGCCGACACCGCCGCACGTCGCTCCGACGACGCCGCGTATCTGACACATGTTTGGTGATGCCTGCAGTCGTCGGGCATACGTTGATTGGCCGCAGGCATGTGAATCGCAGGAAAGCGAAAACGAAAAAAGAATCCCTTCTTTCGTCGGGGAGCCGCGTAGATGTGACGGAGAGTGCGGAAACGATGAAAGAAGGGATTCGTGTTGCAAGTGCGCCGTCGTACCACGACACACGTCTGTTATACGGAAGGCTTCGCTCGGACGTCAGGCCAGAGTGACAAGCTTCCCGGGAGAAGGTGCGTTGAGACATTCAGCAGCATGCGCTTCCATGGAACGGAGCTGGTCTTGCAGATCCATGACTTTCTTTTCCAACCATGCGATGGTCATGGATTGGGAGATGACGAGCAGGTCGCGCTGGTCAGCTGCGGCTTCGTTGGCAAACGATTGTGCTTCGGTCATGATTTGCGGATCTGCTTTCCACCGTGCGATGGCGCGTTCGATACGTTTACTGCCAACGATTTTCGGGTTAAGACCTGCGCTGGCGAAGATGCTGGTCGGCCCGTTGCCCCGTAAGTATTGCGCCATGCAACGCACTTGGAATTCCCTTGAATAGGTGATACGGTCCATTGATGCCCTTTCTACCGCGGGCAAGGTGTTGAGATAGTAGACTTCCGCCTGGGTGAAATGACGTTTCATATTGTTCCCCTTTGGTGTGAAACCGTTTGACATTCCACAATCTGAAGATTATTGCTGATGGTTTCATTTTATTTTTGACATTTTGGTCGAAAAGGTCATTTGGCACGAAACAAGGGTTTCTGGCACGAAACAACATGTTCCATATCGTTCAGGCGGGGTTTCTTGAACGGTTTTCGAGTTTCAGGCACGCGCGGACCGTGGCTTCAGGGTGTTCCCTTAAGGGTGGCGAAGCGCGGTGAAACACTTTAGACTTAGGAGCAATTATCAACATATTCCCAGAAAACGAGGAGGTGAATGTGCCGGTAGGTATCACATCCAACGTTGGGAAAACCGGTCGCGGTCCCATTATCGAGGTTAAAAACCTACGCAAGGAATATCCAGTGCTCGATGAGACCGTCGTAGCGCTGGAACGTGTCAATCTCGCCATTCCGCAAGGGCAGATTTGCTGTATCTATGGTGAGTCCGGATCCGGTAAATCCACCCTGCTCAATCAGCTTGCCGGCATGGAAAAACCAACTAAAGGTGGTGTACGTATTGCAGGTGTGCCCATCAGCAGGCTTGACGAACGGCAGCTGGCCGAATTCAGGCAGAAGCACCTTGGCTTCGTGTTCCAGTCGTACAATCTGCTGCCCAATCTCAATGCCATCGAGAATGTGGCCATGCCACTGATGTTCCGAGGCGTGCCGAAGCGTAAACGCGAGATGATCGCGCGTGCCATGCTCAAGCGGGTCGGCCTTGGCAAACGCATGAACCATTATCCGGCCCAGATGTCTGGCGGTCAGCAGCAGCGCGTCGGCATCGCCCGCGCTTTCGCGGCACGTCCGCAAGTGGTATTCGCCGACGAGCCGACCGGCAATCTCGATTCCAAAACCAAAACCGAAGTGATGGATATGATTTGCTCGTTCGCACGCGATTTCAACCAGACCATCGTGCTCGTCACACATGACGACAATATGGCGCAATACGCCGATCGCATCGTCACACTTCTTGACGGCCGCATCATCGGCGACCGGCTTACGTAACATTCACGACAACGCATATCGACAACTATGACGACAAAAGAAGGGCCTTCCATGGGCAACAACACAAGAATCGCAACACTGCTCAACGGGGCAATCTCACTATTGGCGGTGGTCGCCATCACGTTGGTATGCATCGTGCCGACGGCGTTCGCCGAAGATGGCGCCAATACTTCCGATGCTCCGGGTGCGGGAGCGGACAACAGTGTTGAGCAGATTGCTGGGCCGGTGCCGAACATCATTATCACCAATTTCACCTATGGCGACGGGTCGGTGGCGGTCGGCAGCACCTTCAACCTCGGTTTCACCTTCCAAAACATGGGCAAAGTGGCGGTGAGCAACATGGTGGTCACCGTGGACGGCGGTGAGAATTTTGCCATCTCCGGCGGTACGAACACGTTCTACTACGATGCGCTGAATGCGGGAGCTGCGTTGACGCAGACCGTGCCGATGCAGACACTGGCCAGTGCGAAAAACGGCGCGCAGGGCATCGACATCAGCTTCAAATACGAGTATGTGGACGGTGCCGCACGCAGCTCCAACACTTCCGACATCAAAATTTCCGTACCCGTTTCGCAGCCTGATCGTTTTGAATTGAACGATCCAGTGGTGCCCAATATCGTCAACGCGGGTGAGGAAACTACTATCACCATGGATTACGTGAACAAGGGCAAGGGCGACGTTTCCAATGTCGAGGCGAGCGTTGAAGGCGACGGTATCACCGCCACGCAGGCCAAGCAGTACGTCGGCAATGTGGCGTCCGGCGCGTCCGGCTCCATTGGATTCGCATTCACTGCGGACAAGCCCGGCGAAACCGAGGCGAAATTGACGGTGACGTATGAGAATTCCGATGGACAGCCGCAGACCAAGGAATTTCCGGTGAAGATCAATGCCGTTGAAGCTCCTGTTCCGGATGATTCCGATACGGATGTTGACGTCCAGGATCAGAGCATGCCGGTCTGGGTGTGGATAGTGGCGGCGGCCGTTGCACTCGTCGTGATTGTACTGACGGTCGTATTGGTGGTCCGTCACCGCCGTAAGAAGGCAAAGCAGGTGGCCGATGATGACGATTGGGATTGGGAGCCTGCCGATCTTGGAGCCGATAAGCAGGGTAAATCTACTGCCATGGCTGCCGATGCGCCGACGCAGGTAAACGCCACGCTCTTGAGCAATCATCCGGAGGGGGGGCGCCAAACGGGCTGCCTCCGTATCCGCAACGTCATCTTCCACTCCATCCGTCAAGGAGTAGGCATGCGATTTTCGGATATCGCACATACTTGCGCGCAGAATTTGCTGCGGCGCAAATCGCGTACGATTTTGACGGTGCTCGGCGTGATCGTCGGCTGCTGCTCCATCGTCCTGATGATTTCGATTGGACAAGGCATCAGCGAGCAGAATGAGCAGATGCTCAAGAGCATGGGCAATCTCAACGACATTACCGTCACAGCTGCCGGCGGCTCGGGCGCGTACGACAGCTCTGGCGTCGGTATGTCGAGTTTGTCTTCGTCGGACATGACATCATCGGATCAGCAGGCCAAGCTTGACGATGCTGCGGTACAGACGTTCCGTGGCATTTCAGGCGTCGCAGCCGTGATGCCACAGCGGTCGGCGCAGAGCACCGTGGATCTCACTGCGGGAGCCGGATCCCGATACGTGGCTCAATATGCTTCTGTGATGGGTACGGATATGACCCAGCTTGAAGCATCGGGATACAAGCTCGTTCAAGGGCGTATGCCGAGGCGTGCCGGAGAAGTATTGCTCGGCAAATACGCGGCATACCAGTTTATGGATAAGTATCGTTCCGATGATGACTCCAGGCGTATCGCTCCCGGTGATTATGAGTGCGATGAGAACGGTTGCAAGGAGAGCGAGGGGGAGAAGCCGTTCTTCGACGTACTGACCACGAAACTCAATTTGATTACCGGAGCCGATTATCAAAGCCCTGACGATTACCGCAAAATAGGCAGCACTTCGATGAGTTCCACCGATTCAGGCGACGGCGATGGTATTGCCAGTTCGCAGAATCCTGTGGTTTCCATGCCTCTCACCGTGGTCGGTGTGTTGGACGCTGCAACCAATAATTACGATGCATTCAGCTCCGGTGTAGTCATGTCGCTGGAGGATATGGACACATTGCAGGCCAAAATCGACGGCAAAACCAATACCACCAGACGGACCAAAACAAACTACGACCAAGTGGTGGTGCACGCTCAAAATATCAAGGATGTGCCGGGTATCGAAGCGCAGATCAAAATGTCTGGCTACCAAACCACGTCCTTCGAACAGACCCGCAAGGAGATTGAAAAGCAGAGTCGTGGCATCCAGCTCGCATTGGGAGGCATTGGCGCGGTGTCATTCCTGGTGGCGGCCATCGGCATCGCCAACACCATGATTATGTCCGTGTCGGAACGCACTCGGGAAATCGGCATTATGAAGGCGCTCGGCTGCTATGTGAATGATATTCGCACGATGTTCCTATGTGAAGCAGGTGCCATCGGTCTGGTCGGTGGACTTATCGCCTGTCTGATTTCCGCCTTGGGGTCGCTGAGCATCAATCTGCTGTCGTTTGGTGGATTCAGTATGGAAAACGTAGGCAAAGCGATTATGGGCGGTGACGACGTGAACCGAATCTCCGTGATTCCATGGTGGCTGTTTGTCGTGGCCGTGTTGTTTTCGATTCTGGTGGGCATACTCGCCGGTTTTGGGCCAGCTAATAAGGCTGTGAAGATTCCTGCGTTGGACGCCATCAAGAACGAGCAATAGCGATTGCGATTGACAATAATGCTTATGGTCGGCCATGTGCTGTTCAGCGTGGGCCGGCATTTCGCGATTGTTCAACGTTCCCTGTCGATTTTTGACGGTGCCGGCTAGTTGCGTGATTAACGGGCCAAGACGCGGCGAATGCGATCAGCCACCGCTTCCACAGTCAGCCCGTAACGTTCGTCAAGCTCGGCAAGGGGCACACGATCGGTGAATTCTTTCGATGCGCCGAAATTGAGCGCATGCACAGTGGCTGCTTTCGGATTAGTGGAATTCGCGTAGAACGCGGTCACCTTCTCACCCCAGCCGCCTTCCAGCTGGCCATCCTCCAAGGTGACGACCACACGATGGCCGTCGGCAAGCACGTCCAGCAGCTCGCCATCCATCGCGGAATACTGCTGCGCGTCGATAAGCGTCGCATTGATATCGTCGTCGTTTTCGAGCGTTGCCGCCACCTCGGCCGCCAACGGCAGTGTATTGCCCAAGCCGAGAATCGCCACTTCACGTCCCGGACGCACGATCTGGTACCGCGTGAAAGGGCAATCGCCGGTAATATCGATCGTCGTCTCGTGCGCGTCGGCACGTTCGGCCGGGTCGAACGCCATATCGGCGGAACGTTCCATGGCAAGAATCTGCTCGCCGGGCATGCGGATAGCCGTCACACCATGATCAGACGGCCCCGTGGCCCATGCAAGCATGTCCAGCATCTGCTCTCCGCTGGTCGGCGCCAGACAGGTCACATCAGGCGTGTTGGCGAACATCGTCATATCGAACGTGCCGGAATGTGTATTGTCCGCGCCGGAAATGCCCGCTCCGAAAATCAGCAGCGTCGCCGGAACATGATTCAACGCCAGCTCCTGCTGCAACTGGTCGTAAATACGCTGGAAGAACGTGGCGGAAGTCGCCAGAACCGGCCGGCCTCCAGCCTTCGCGATGCCTGCGGCGAACGCGGCCGCATGCTCCTCGGTAATGCCGGTGTCCACATAATGCGATCCGGCACATTCACGGAAATCACGGGTGATGCCATTCGAACCAGGGGTGGCGGGGGAGATGACCACCAGTCCCGGCTCGTTTTCGAAACGGGACTCCAACGAAGCCATGGCCATCTGACCGTAGTATTTGCGCGCGTCAAGCGGCTTGCCGAGCGCGCTGTCCGGATCCTGCCAATGATTCGCCTCGCATTGGCCGGCATGCGGCTGCGGATTGGTCTGGTTGCATCCGTCGGAACCATCCTGCGCCTCGGTCTCATCGCTGAAACCCAAGCCCTTGGTGGTGTGGATATGCAGCACGACGGGATGGTCGATATCCTTCAAGTCTTCAAGCGCCGCGACCAGCGTGTCCACATCGTTGCCCTGCTCCACATAACGGTAGTCAAGTCCGAACGCCTTGAACAGATTCAGCTCCGCGGTTCCGTTCGACGCGCGCAGACGGGCAAGATTGCCGTACATGCCACCGAAATCCTCGGCGATCGACATCTCATTGTCGTTGACGACGATGATGAGATTACCGCCCTGTTCGGCAGCGTTGTTCAGTCCTTCGAAAGCGATCGCCGAGCTCAACGAACCGTCGCCGATGATGGCGATGACGTTGCCGATTTCGCTTGCTCCCGCAGCGGTATGTTGCATATCACGTGTTTTGGCAAGACCGCAGGCAAGGGAGATGGACGTGCCGGTATGGCCCAGCACGAAGGAATCATGCTCGCTTTCCAACGGATTGGTGAAACCCGTCACCTCGCCGAACCGCGACTCGTCCAGATACGCCTCGGCGCGCCCGGTAAGCATCTTGTGCACGTAGCTCTGGTGGGAGACATCGAAAACGAAACGGTCACGTGGAGAACCGAACACGCGGTGCAACGCCACGGTAAGCTCCACCACGCCAAGATTCGAACCGATGTGGCCACCATGCTTCCGGCCGTAATTCAACAGCGTGGAACGAATCTCCAGACACAGATCACGCAACTGTTGCGAAGAAAGGGCATGCACATCCGCCGGAGAATGAATCGAACCCAGTATGCCAGCGGTCATTATGCGCAACTGTCCTTCCCTGAACCTGTCTTCTTTACCGCGGAAAATCCTATCCCACTGTATGCCTCTGCCGGGGTGTCGGTTGTGAAATACCTGCAAAGTCTTCTCAACTGCGGCACAATGGAAACGATGAAATGAATCGAACCACCGAAAAACCGCGAAGGAGCGCTGACCATGAAAGCCGTATACGCAGCAGGAACCGATTATGACAATCCGCTGTCGCAACTTAAGGTGGGGGAGCTGGACACGCCCGAAACCAAGCCGTTCTGGAGTACCATCCACGTGGCCGCAGCCAGCGTGAACCACCACGACATCTGGAGCCTGCAGGGCGTGGGACTCTCCGCCGAACAGACGCCGATGATTCTCGGCACCGACGCGTCAGGCGTGCTCGACGAGGACATTCCTGTTCGCAAAGGGCTGAAAGCCGGAGCCGAAGTGGTGCTCTACACCTTCGTCGGCACCGACGGCGCCGGCGTCATGCCGGGGGAGCGGCGCACCATCCTATCCGAAAAATACGCGGGCACCATGGCCGAAACCACCCAAGTGCCCAGCGCCAACGTGTTCGCCAAACCCGCCAACCTGACCCTCGATGAGGCTGCCGCGCTCGGCACCAGCTGGCTGACCGCCTACTCACTGCTGTTCACATCGGCCAACGTGAAACCGGGAGACACCGTGCTCATCCAAGGCGCGGGCGGCGGCGTGTCCACAGCGGCCATCCAACTCGCCCATGCGGCAGGACTGGAAGTGTTCGTCACGTCACGCAGCGAAGAGAAACGAGACCGCGCGATCGCCATCGGAGCCGACGCCGCCTTCGAAACCGGCGCGCGACTGCCGCATAAGGTCGACGCCGTCATCGAATCGGTCGGCGCGGCCACCTGGAGCCATTCCGTCAAATCCGTACGCCCCGGCGGCACCATCGCCATCTGCGGAGCCACCACAGGAGACCAGCCTGGAGCCGAACTGACCCGCATCTTCTTCCAGGACATTCGCGTGCAAGGCAACACCATGGGTTCGCGTGACGATTTCGCACGACTGCTCAAATTCGTGGAACACGCCGACCTGCACCCCGTCATCGACTCCACCTACGCGCTTGCCGACGCGCCCGCGGCGTTCCGCAAAGTGGTCGACGGCGACGTTTTCGGAAAGGTCGTGCTGCACATCGAGCCGAGTAAGTAAAGTAGGCGGTGTTCTGGAACACGTAAGTCTACGTAAATCCTTCGGAGGTTTTGATGGCAGACAACAAGCCTGAAGTCGCGGTGATCATGGGATCGGCAAGCGATTGGGAGACCATGAAGCACGCATGCGAGATGCTCGACCAGTTCGAGGTGCCGTACATGAAGCAGGTGATTTCCGCGCACCGCACCCCGGAACTGATGGGTGAGTTCGCGCACAACGCCCGTGCCAACGGGCTGAAGATCATCATCGCCGGCGCGGGCGGCGCGGCCCACCTGCCGGGCATGGTCGCGGCGCAGACCACACTGCCGGTCATCGGCGTGCCGGTACGCTCCCACGCGCTGTCCGGCTGGGATTCGCTGCTGTCCATCGTGCAGATGCCGGGCGGCATTCCGGTGGCCACCACCGCCGTCGGCAACTCCGGCGCAACCAACGCCGGCCTGCTCGCGGTGAGCATTCTGAGCACCACCGACGAGCGACTGGCCAAGGCGCTGCAGGACTATCGTGACTCCCTGAAGGAAAAGGTGGCTGAATCCAATGCCCAGCTTGTCTGAGGAAACCAACGGCCGTATCGAACGACTGATGCCCGGCGCGACCATCGGCATCATCGGTGGCGGCCAGCTCGGCCGCATGATGGCGCTGTCCGCACGCTACATGGGCTTCCGCATCGGCGTGCTCGACCCGACACCCGACTGTCCGGCCGCTCAGGTCGCGGATTTCCAAGTGACCGCCGAATACGACGACATCGCCGCTATCCGCGAACTGGCTGAAAAGTCCGACGTGCTCACCTACGAGTTTGAGAACGTGGACGCCGACGCCATCGATCAAGTGCGTTCCCTCGCGGCGGCCCCGCAAGGCACCGATCTGCTGCGCGTCACGCAGGACCGTGTCAACGAGAAGCGGTTCATCAACGACCATGGCACGCCCACCGCGCCGTGGAAGGCCGTCAACAGCGTCGAGGAACTTGAAGCGGCACTTGATGAGATCCACTATCCGGCTGTGCTCAAAACCCGTTCCGGCGGTTACGACGGCCACGGCCAGACCGTGCTCAAGTCCGAAGCCGACTTGGAGCAGGTGCGCGCCCGCGCCGACCATGACGGCAGCTTCCCGCCAAGCATTCTGGAAGGCTTCGTCGATTTCGCGTTCGAAGCGAGCATCCTCGTCGCCGGCAACGGCAAGGATTACGTGACCTTCCCGATCGTGCGCAACGAGCATCGCAACAACATCCTGCACATGACCATCGCGCCGGCCGAAGTGGACGAAACCGTGGCCAAGGAGGCGCACGAGCTGGCGTTGCGACTGGCCAAAGGCTTCGAACTCGCCGGCATTCTGGCTATCGAACTGTTCATCACCAAAGACAACAAGGTCATCGTCAACGAACTGGCCCCACGTCCGCACAATTCCGGCCACTACACCATCGAGGCCTGCTCGTTCGATCAGTTCGACGCGCACATTCGCGGCATCGCCGGCTGGCCGCTCGAACAGCCGCAGCCGCTCCAACCCCGCACGATAT
>OATU01001472.1_pt1 | contig 14020 bp, 12 predicted proteins | sample 1516711 | NCBI WGS metagenome assembly OATU01 (sample SAMEA2579971, study PRJEB22360) | human gut metagenome | biome: human gut; feature: human-associated habitat; material: faeces | place: Denmark | collected 2008/2010 | reverse complement strand
TTTGCGGTTTTTACAAGTTTTTAAACGTTTTATTTGAAATAGCACAATAGGTTAATTTACTTATGAATGCATCTACATATCAAAATGCAAAATACTTAAAGGAATATTTGGAACAGTTTGATGGAATAGAGGATTATTGTAGCCAGATATATCATATTAACAGTTCATTAGTAGAGGATATGGTCGAATCTGGAAAAAAAGCAATTGATTCACCAGAGAGAGTCATTGAGTATATGAATTTAGCATATCGGTTTTGGACTCAGAAGTTAAAATATCTTGAATCTATTTGCTATCTAAATGAATCAATAAAGCAAGAGATTTGTATGGTTACTAAAATAATCAACAAATTTTACGACTAGTAAGAGGAGAAATTGGTTCCAGAGAGAACCTAAAACAAATATATGAATACAATCGTGTTAATATTAGTTGAAATTGTTGTATTTGCAATGCTATCCGCAGGCTTGAAGAAGATAAGAAATTTTCAATTTTATTATAGTGTATTAGAACATTCAAAATATCCATTATACAATTATATTTCGTTTAAAGAAAAGATAGCATATTTTATTACCCGTATAATTAGGGATATTCCATCATTTTCATTTGCTCCATCTGATTATGATTATTGGAAACTGGAGAATGAAAAAGATAAAAAATGTACCCGAGCAGAAAAAACAATTATTAAAATTTCACTTTGGGGTCTCTATATTCGTGGTGTAATAGGAAATGTTTTATGTGATTTGATTATTATAGTTTCATTTCTTTTTTCAAAGGGCTATATAAAATGGTCGGTATTGAGTAGTAATATATATGGCTTTTTTAGATATATTTTTACATCAGAGAATGCTGAAGCAGCGTTGAAAATCGTTAAATATGTTCAAGATAATGTAAATGCAATATTGGTTACTATGATTGTTTTGATTTTACTTTATGTAGGAATACTTAAACGTAAAAAGAGAAAATATTCTATTGAGGCAATTTGGGCGGAAGAGGAAGCTGATAGAGTTCGTAGTGTTGCAAAGACTCAGAAAGAATTAGAAGATACATTGCTAAAATTTAGAGATGTTATATCTAAGAACATAAGTATTATTGAAGAAAAAATTAGATTCTATACGGATGCAACCTCAATCAAAACAGAGGATATGATAGAGTGTCAAGAAATCATAGACAAAATTAAGGAATTAATGAATGGTATTGTAGAGGTCGAAGGGATTCAGATATATGCTCAAAGAAACTGGCATATGTATACTCAACTTATAATATTAGAAATATTACCATCATTATATGAAAAAATTTTTATTAATATTTGCAGATTATCCCCAATTTATATAAGAAATAATTGTAAAACTGTAGATGACTTATGTGAGGCATATTCGTATGGGGTTGCATTCATAAATGGAATCAACAGATTTCTGCGTTTTTCATATAAAAAAAGAAAACAGTATAACAGAATAGTTTTACATATTGCAGATGCTGATTATTTAAGTGATATAGTAGAAAAAACAAAATAAAAGTGGTTGCAAAATTATAAATAATGGAACTGTTTCGTTTGTTATGATAAATGAATAGCAGATGTGGTAGTATTTCTGATATTTATAAATTGTCCAAGAAGAAGGTTGAAATACACCTTCTTTTTTTATATCCCTTTTTAAGGAGGTGGTGCCAAAAAGCATACATAAATACCGGGACGTTCCGTAAAAGGATGTCCATAGATTTCTGGACCGTTTATCAGTCCTTTTTTAGTGGTTTCAAAAAGTACACATTTCAGGATGCATATTTCGCAAAAACAGAGTAAGGCAAAGGACTGGAGGTAGTAATAATGAGCATAGAATTATCAACTTATGAAGCAATGGGCGGTACTTATACAGAAGTAAATGGAGTACTTTATCCGAATTGCATATAGCCAAGTTTAGCGGCCAGCAGGGCCGCATTCTCCGGCCAGACAGGGCCAAATTAACCGGCCAGTTCTACCGGTGACCAGCAAAGAGGGAAAACGCCCTCTTCACTGGTCCTGCCTAAGTATAATAATAAGCTAAGCTCTCTCAATCAAAACCGTAAATCCTGTTGTGAGACGCCGCCGGATACCATCCAGCTTTCCGTAGCATTCTTCCTTGTCACTGAGTTGCTTTCCCCACTCGTCAGGCGAGTATTGGCAGCTGAAGAGTGTGGAGGTTCCAAAATCATCTCGCATTTTCAGCAGATGATAGAGGATCTTGATTCCTTCTTCAGAATACCGGCTGATTGCAAAATCATCAATGAAGAGAAGTTGGATCTTGGCATAATACTTAATGCGTTTGCGATATCTGTTCAGATCTTCCTGACGGTTCAGGATGATCAGCTCATCCAGCAGATCACTGTAATCAACAAACTTACAGCGATAGTTCCTGCGGCACGCTTCCACACAGCAGGCTGATAGAAAATAGGATTTGCCAGCACCTGTGACTCCGTAAATGCCAACATTCTGACGGTTCTCAGCAAAGTGAAACTCAAGAACCTGCTGTACGGTGGTATCGTTATAGACCCGGCCATTCCCGGTTTTTAGATTTTCTATCTGGGCTCCTTTATTGATCAGGCTGCTGAGCCTCAGATTGGTCTGAAACCGGTTATTCAGCACTTCCGTGTATTGCGGTTCAAGCACTTCCCTCAGAAGCTGGAGAGGCGTATAGTTTCCCATTTCAGGACTTTGGGTAAGTTCTGCAAACCGTTGAGCAGCTACCGGGAGTGAAAGGAATGACATCTAAATTGTCATAAAGATCAACATGGCTTGCTCCCGGAATGATAAGCAGCTCTTTATTATCTCCGGTCATTTTTTCATAAGCTCCCTCACTGAAGTAACGGGAATGCGCTTTTTCTCCATGTACCAGTAGAACCGCAGACCGAATTTCAGCGGCATACTGCAAAATTGGCATATTCATAAAGGACAGAGGAGAGGTCACATTCCATCCGTTGTTGGAATTAAGAGAACGAGGATGATAACCACGCTCGGTTTTATAGTAAGCATAATAGTCTTTTACAAACTGTGGGGCATTGTCCGGCAAAGGATCGATGACACCGCCTGCAAGGGCATAACTGCCATTTTTATAATCCTCAGTACGCTGGGTATTCATTGCCAGTTTTTTGACGAAACGAGCCTCGGGTGTGTTTTCATTGTCAAAATAACCGTTGGCAGTCGCACGGGTCATGTCGTACATGGTCATTGCCGCAGTTGCTTTGATACGGGTGTCCTGTGCTGCTGCGTTGATTGCCATACCGCCCCAACCGCAAATGACGATGATACCGATACGCTCGGAGTCCACATCCTCCTGTACGGACAAAAAATCCACAGCCGCACAGAAATCTTCCGTATTGATGTCCGGAGAAGCCACATAACGAGGACTACCACCGCTTTCGCCTGTAAAGGACGGGTCAAAAGCAATGGTCAAAAATCCGTACTCTGCCATTTTTTGAGCATATAGACCGGAGGATTGCTCCTTGACCGCACCGAACGGACCGCTGACGGCAATAGCGGGAAAAAAGTTGTGAATATCATCAACTGGCTTTTGGAATGAGGAATCTGCATATGAGTGATGTGGAAATTACCAAAAAAATCAGACTGATAGTAATAATCAGAAACCGGATGGAAAGAGTGTTACGGAATCTCTTACTGGGATTCTGAAAGAAGATGATCTTGATGCGAGAAAGGCAGAATGAAAAATACGAAACGGCGTAAATAGAATATAAGATTAATCCAATTATAAGGTACTGCAATTTCTTGATTTGCTGAAAGATGTAGATGTGTATTCCGAAGTTACGGGAAAGCCTTTGCAGGAACGGTTGTACCAATATATGAACGATGCAAGTTTGAGCCTTTCGGAAATGGAACCGTATTTTTCTTATTACCCGGATAAGCTGTACAAAAATCTGGTAGAAACGAGGGTGATTTATAATGGCATACTTGCACAGTGATAGAGAACAACTCCGGGATGCGATTGACTTGACCTATGGGCAGACTGGTGTTATGGTACAGGCAATCGAAAAAGATTATTATGTTACGATGTTGCTGCGGCTTTTGGCGCAGAAGATGCCGTATATCGTTTTTAAGGGTGGCACATCACTGAGCAAGTGTCATAAAGTGATTCGTCGCTTTTCTGAAGATATTGATATTACGATTGATACATTGCTGTCACAAGGGCAAAAGAAAAAGATAAAGCAAGCAATCGTGGAGTCGGCAGAAGAACTTGGAATGACGATTGAGAATCTGGACGATTTATTTTACTTGACTTTGCAAGCTATTTGATTTATTATACTCGCAAGAAAGTAACTTACGAGTTACTAACTTATGAGTGAAATTATTAGGGGGGGGGTGGCTGGATGAGTCAGTTTTATTGCCGTGAGGATGAACTGCGGAAACTGAATAAACGGTACGCAGATGATAAGTTTGAGTGCATTGTCATCTACGGCAGACGGCGTGTCGGAAAAACGGCACTGATCAACGAGTTCTGCAAAGATAAGCCTACTATTTTCTTTTCTGCATTGAACACGACAGGAAAGGAAAATCTGGAAGCTCTCTCAAAGTCGATTATGAGTTTTGAGCGGCCGGATATGGAGTCTGCACCGGAGTTTAGATCCTATGATGCAGCTTTGGATGAGCTGACAGCACTTTCAAAGGAAAAGAGGATTGTCTTTGTCATTGATGAGTATCCTTATCTTGCAAAAGCAAAACCAGCTATTTCAGCGATGCTGCAGCACATCATCGACCACAAATGGACAGAGTCCAAGATGTACCTGATTCTTTGCGGTTCGTCTATGAGCTTTATGGAGAGTCAGGTGCTTGGAAAAGAAAGTCCGCTGTATGGCAGACGAACAGGCCAGTTCAAAATTGAACCGCTGGACTATAAGGAAACGGCTGTATTCCATCCGAATCTGTCTGCAGAGGATAACTCTATGATTTATGGAATTACGGGTGGCGTTCCTCACTATATCAATAAGTTGGATGTGAGAGACAGTGTGGATGAAGCCCTGTTGGATAATTTCTTTGACCGTTCCAGCTATCTGTATGAGGAGCCAGGAAATCTGCTGAAACAGGAACTTCGGGAGCCGGCCATTTATAATGCAATCATCAAAGCGATTGCAGAAGGTGCTTCCCGAATGAACGATATCAAGATGAAAGTCGGTGAGGAGAACTCAGTCGTATCGAAGTATCTGAAAACACTGATCGACCTTGGTATTGCCAAAAAGGAAACACCGATTACAGAAAAACCGGGCAAGAAAACGATCTATTTACTGGCTGATAATTTCTTTCGGTTCTGGTATCGGTTTGTTCCGGTCAATATAAGTGTCATTGATTCTGGCAGAATCGCAAAGGCCTATCCGCATGCTGTAAAACAGTATCTTCCGGATTACATGGGTCTGATTTTTGAGAAGATGTGTCAGGAGTATCTGCTTTATTATTCGGACAATCTCCCCATTGAACTGAGCGGAATCGGTCAGTGGTGGGGTACAGACCTAAAAAAGAAAAAGCAGATACAGATTGATATTGTCGGAACACCTGTTGAGGGCAAGGACTATATCATCGGTTCGTGCAAGTACAGAAATGAAAAAATCGGTGTGGATGAACTCGATTTGATTCGGGATTACGCATCGGTATTTGGAAAAGGCAACAACTATCATTATTATATCTTCTCGAAAGGCGGATTCACGGATGGACTTCTTCAAGCACAGGAGCGTGGTGAAGTTCAGCTGATAACGCTGGAAGATCTCTACAAGTAAACAATGCGAGAAACCTTGCCGGTGAAGACTGGCAGGGTATTTTTATACCCATTTTTGAGGTGGATGCGTATGGCATCCATGGCTGATGGCCCGTCATGCTGACCCTACGAATGTGCCGGACAATGACTATTTCGTTATCACCACAAACGTTGACCACTGCTTTCAGAAGGCTGGATTCGACAAGAAGCGGCTGTTCTACACGCAGGGTGATTATGGCCTGTTCCAGTGCAGTGAGCCGTGCTGTCAGGAAACCTTTGATAACGAAGCCGCGATTCGTGAAATGGTCAAGCGGCAGCAGAATATGAAAGTACCGACAGAACTTTTACCCGTCTGCCCTCACTGCGGCAAGCCTATGACCATGAATCTCCGCTGCGATGATACCTTTGTGGAGGACGAAGGCTGGCACAAGGCAGCGGAGCGGTACGAAAATTTTCTCCGTACTCGAAACGAGCAGAAAATTCTCTTTCTGGAGCTGGGTGTCGGCTACAACACCCCAACCATAGTGAAGTACAGTTTCTGGCGCATGGCTCATAACTGGAAAGATGCCACTTATGCCTGTCTCAATTATGGAGAGGCGTATGCGCCTGACGAAATCAGAAAGAAGTCCATTTGTATCAATGGAGATATTGGAGAAATCCTGTCTCAGATTTAAGAAAAGTCAATATTGTTCTTAACGTGGGCGTTTCACTTTAACCAGTAGATGCCCTTTTTTCATACCCACTTTCAAAGGAAAGGAGGTCTTGTAATGGCTGTATTCAGAGTTGAAAAAACGAAAGACTTTACCTCATGTGCAACCATCACCTGCGGAATATGCATCCTATGCTATATCGCGCTCTCCGAATAAACATCAAGATTTTGAAAATAATAAAGTGAAAATTCCGATGTTTGTATTGAAAACATGTCACGAATAGTATATAATATTCGTGACATCATGAAAGGAGGGCACAGCTGTGGACAATGGATATATGCAGGAAATACGAGCGCGAATTCTTGCTGCTGAGGATGGTGCAGTTTTTGTTGCTCCTGATTTTGCAGATATTGCGGACACCGCAACAATTCGCCAAGGATTGAAGCGGCTTTACCAATCTGGCATTATCCGCAGAATTATCAGAGGCATTTACGAAAAGCCAAAGTACAGCAAACTGCTTGATGAATATGTAGCGGCCGACCCGGATGCAGTTGCCAAAGCATTGGCACGGTGTTACCACTGGACCATTGCCCCGTGCGGAAATACGGCCCTGAACCTGCTGGGGCTCTCTACACAGGTAACGGCGGTCTGGTCCTACATCAGCGACGGTCCGTATAAGACCTATGAGTGGAATTCCACCAAGCTGGAATTTAAGCATAGAACCAACAAGGAAATCACGGGTCTGTCTTACATGACGAGTTTGGTGATCCAGGCGCTGAAAACTCTGGGAAGGACCAACGTGACGCCGGAGATCATACAGACGCTTTCTGAAAAGCTGTCCGAGGCTGAAAAGCAAGCCTGTCTGAAAGAGGCAACGGAATCCACGGATTGGGTTTACGATACGATACGAAAAATGTGTGGAGGTGACACACAATGAGGAATGTAGCACGATTGCCGGAAAGCGACCGGCGCGATCTGTTCCGAAATCCAGCCGATAAGATGGGTTTGAATGATGCCATCGTAGAGAAAGATTTTTGGGTATGCTTTACGCTGGATTATCTGTTCCACCGCTGCCCGTGGAAAGAGACTATTACCTTCAAAGGCGGCACCAGTCTTTCCAAGGCATTCAATCTGATCAGCCGCTTTTCCGAAGATATTGATCTGATTCTGGATTGGCGGGTGCTGGGATACGGTAAGGACGAGCCATGGGAAAAACGTTCCAACACCAAACAGGATACGTTCAACAAAGAAGCCAATGCTCGGGCAGAGGTTTTTCTTGCGGAGCAGTTTTGTCCCACCATTCAGGCAGAACTTTCTCAGGAGCTTGGCTGTGAGGCGAATATTTACATAGACGAAAAGGACAAACAGACAGTTACCTTTGCCTATCCGCACCTGTTTACAAATCCCGCTACCTTGCAGGTTATTCGTTTGGAGATCGGTGCGCTGGCCGCTTGGACGCCCGCAAAAATCACTCGGATCGAGCCCTATGCCGCAATCTATTATCCGAAAGTCTTTGCACAAAAGGATACGGCTATTCTGACCGTTGCGCCGGAGCGGACTTTCTGGGAGAAGGCAACGATTCTGCACCATGAAGCCAACAGACCCGAGAGTTCGGAAATGCCGCAGCGTTATTCCCGGCACTACTATGATCTGTACCGTATGTCCATGACACCTGTGAAAGAAGCTGCCTTTGCCCGGGTGGAATTGCTGAAGACAGTGGTGGACTTCAAGATGAAGTTTTATCCGAGAGCCTGGGCAAAGTATCAGGAAGCTATTCCCGGCACCTTGAAGCTTGTTCCCCCGGAGTATCGCTTTGCAGCATTGGCCGCAGATTACGAAGCAATGAAGGATATGCTCTATGGTGATGTGCCGACCTTTGAGACTGTCATGAGCGCAGTCAGCGAATTAGAAAAAGAAATCAACGCACTGTAACAACCTAATATTATAAAGCCACCGGCTAAGCCGATGGTCTTGACTCGTGAGCCCGGCAGGCAGAAGAAACGTTGTCACTGATAAGGATTTGACCAGAGACGGTAAATGGAAGTATAATTGGACTGAGAGAAAATAACAGGAGTGACAATATGATAAAAAATCAAGTACATTCATCTCAGTCAGGAATCTTTGACATCAGTGCAGCAATGCTTCATATCATTGCCATGACATTTATGCTGATGGATCATCTCTGGGCTACGCTTCTTCCGGCGCAGGACTGGCTGACCTGTGTAGGAAGGCTCGCGTTTCCCATCTTTGCATTTATGGCAGTGGAAGGATATTTTCACACGCACAGCTTTAAAAAGTACATTCTCCGGCTGCTGCTGTTTGCGGTGCTGTCGGAGATACCCTTTGATCTGATGTATGGCGGAACCTGGTTTTATCCGTTTCATCAGAATGTGATCTGGACACTGTTGATAGGACTTTCAGGAATCCATTTGATGGAAAAAGTTCGAAAAAAACGGAAGCTGTGGATCTTTTTGCCGACAGCGATTCTGGTCGTGCTGGTTGGAAGTGCGCTTGGGACGGTAGGAATGGCAGATTACTACGGTGCCGGTGTATTGACACTGTTTATTTTTTACTTTTTCCGGGGAAGAAAATGGTGGTGTTTTTCCGGACAGCTTCTGGCGCTTTATTGGGTCAACGTAGAGCTTCTGGGAGGTCTGATGTACCCCATCCGGTTTTTGGGGATGGATTTTGAACTCTGCCAGCAGGGACTTGCATTGCAACCAGCACGTCCGATCTGGCTGTATCGTGGACGGCAGGGCTGCCATACGAAAATCTTCCAGTATAGCTGTTATGCGTTTTATCCGGTTCATATGCTGCTTCTTGCATTGGTGTTGAATTATGTGAATCGATAATGATAAGATCTGTGGCTGCAGGGGATACGACCCTGCAGCCATTTGAAATCTTGTGGCACATATAAAAAAGAACGGTAAGATCGTTTCTTTTATTTTAAATATTCATCCATCCACTTAATGATCTCCGTCATCCGGTCGATCCTGTTCTCCGGCTTTCCGCCTCTGGACAGCTCATGGTTTTCCCCGTGGAACAGGCAGAGCTTTGCCGGGCAGCCGTTCCGCTTGATGGCGCTGAACATGGCGAGTCCTTCCGCCATATAGCATCGGTAGTCCTCATCGGAGTGGATAAAGAGTGTCGGTGTCTTGCAGTTCGGCGCAAACTGGAGTGGGGACTGCTTCCAGAGAAGTTCCACGTCGGTCCTCGTGTTGGCTCCCTGGTTGTTTAAGATGAAGGTGTGTCCGATATCGGAGTTGTGCTCAAAGGATACCCAGTTGGAGATGGAACGCTGGGAAGCGGCGGCATGGAACCGGTCTGTATGTCCGATGATCCAGTTTGTCATGAATCCGCCGTAGGAGCCGCCTGCGACACCGAGATGTTCCGGATCGATCATCGGGTACCGCTTCAGAACTTCATCCGTGAAATCCATCAGGTTCTGATAGTCCACAGTTCCGTATATTCCGTTGATATTTCCAAAATCCGTGCCCCGTCCGTCAGATCCTCTCGGATTGCAGAAGAACACGAAATATCCGCGGTTTGCCCACATCTGCATCTCATGATAGTAGACGTCTGAATAAACGGTTCTAGGACCGCCGTGGATATTTAAGATGCCGGGATAGGACTTTCCTTCCTCGAAACCTGCCGGTTTTAAGACCCATCCGTGGATCTCGTAGCCGTCGCTGGCGGTGAAAGAGAACGCCTCCGGTGTCTGTACGTCATATTCGTCGGTGAGCCAGTCATTCATGTGGGTCACCTGCTCGCCGTCTACAAAGAGTTCCGCAATGTGGAGTCCGTGGAATTCCATGGAGGCGATGTGTCCGCCCGCGAGAGCGAAGCTGTCGCAGGAGCTTCCTGCCGTCAGCGGCCCGGAGACGGTGCCGCCCCGGGAGATCTTATAGAGATGGGAAAAATCTCCCACGGTGGAAATATAGTAAAATTCCCCGCCCACAGCCTTAAACGTCTGTCCTGCGCCGAATCTGGAATCGGAGCCTACGGAGGAGCCGCCGATGGAAGATTCATAAGGATGGATCAGCTTCATGGATCCGTCCGCGAGATCCATATGGTAGAAGTCACAGTATTTCGTCGTATCCTTATAGGAGTCATCCGTTGCCGTAATGAGTGCAGTCTTTTCGTCTAAGAGGGAGACAACTCCGGTGCGCATGGAATCCGGCGCGATCAAGGTTTTTGTCTCTCCGGTGGAGAGGTTATAAAGATAAACGCCCGGACGAATCCCCATGACACCCTGTTTCCACGGATATGCCTTGTAGAGCAGGAGATTTCCAAGGACAGAATACTGGGAACAGTCGGTCCAGTCGTCCGCCACGTAAGTGAGTTTACCGGATCCCATATCATAGATGGCGTAACGGTTCCTCTTCGCGTTCGTGTATCCCTGACCATTGCCCCAGAACGGAAGCTCGTCGAAGACCTCGTAAGATTTCTTTCTCGTATCTCTGTAATTATCATGACGGATCGTCAGAAGGTAACGTCCATTCGGGAGAAGGCGGATCCCTGTGACAGTAGCCGGAATGGACGTGATGCACTGGGCCTCTCCGCCGGACGGAGAGATCTCATAGAGGAAAGAAGTTCTGTTCTCCTTTTCTTTTTTTAAGGCGGCAGTCCGGGCTGCGGTAAAGATCAGGGTATTCTCCGCGGTCCAGCTCCAGATCTTCGCGTCACCGGCGCAGGTGACACGGGAGACAGTCTTCTTCCCGAGATCATACAGGTACAGGTCAGACAGATAGCCATTGGTCTCCCGGTCCGGTACGGATACCGTGAAGGCGATCTTCGTTCCATCGGGTGAGAAATGTGGGTTGCTCAGAAAACGGAACTTCAGGAATGTGTCGATCTCAATCTTCTTCATCGTCATGTCCTCCATAATTAATATTTTGTAATAGGAAATCCGAGGAATTCCCTATTATACAAACAGGCCTAATGTGCCAATGATGCGCACTTGCGCAAAAATGCAGGTCAGATGCATCCATCCACAGAATCTGCCGGGCTGACCCCGGAAGATCATAGGCCGGAAGGCACTGGATCGCTATGAAATGAGTATAAATACTCAGAGTGGAATGTGTCAAGGAAAAGTGGAGCAGGGGTATCCGGAAAAAGCGCTTGCCATATCAGAAAAATGATGTTAGAATATTTTAGACTATGTATAATGCGCACGAAAAGATCCTTGGGACTGGTGCACGAGAGATAAAAAAGAGCGAGATGCGAAGAGAAAGGAAGCTAAACCGATGTCAGGACATAATAAATTTTCCAACATCAAACATAAGAAAGAGAAGAACGACGCAGCAAAGGGTAAGATCTTTACCGTAATCGGAAGAGAGATCGCTGTCGCAGTTAAAGAGGGCGGCGCTGATCCGGCTAACAACAGCAAACTGCGTGATGTGATCGCAAAAGCGAAAGCAAACAACATGCCGAACGATACCATCGACCGCGGCATCAAGAAAGCAGCCGGTGACTTAAACTCCGTAAACTACGAAAACTTAACATATGAGGGATACGGTCCGAGCGGTGTTGCAATCATCGTTGACACACTGACAGACAACAAGAACCGTACCGCAGCAAACGTAAGAAGTGCCTTCACAAAGGGCGGCGGAAACGTAGGCGCACAGGGAAGCGTTTCCTTCATGTTCGACCGCAAGGGCCAGATCGTGATCGACAAAGAAGAGTGTGATATGGATGCCGACGAGCTCATGATGGCTGCACTCGATGCAGGGGCTGAGGATTTCTCCGAGGAGGAGGACAGCTACGAGGTTATCACAGATCCGGACAACTTCAGTGCAGTCCGCGAGGCTCTCGAGAAAGCCGGAATCCCGATGGTAGAGGCTGATATTACTATGATTCCGCAGAACTGGGTAGAACTTACTGATGAGGAAGCGATCAAGAAGATGCAGAGAATCCTTGATCTCCTTGACGAGGATGATGACGTACAGGCTGTATACCACAACTGGGATGAATAAAGAATCGTAATTGTGTATGTTGTGATCCCCTTTCACCAGAATTGTACTGATGAGAGGGGATTTCTTCATGTAACAGGAAAATCGGAGAGCGTGGAACTCTCCGGAGGCAGGAGGGAGGAATCCGTTATGACGGATATGAAGAAAAATATAAAAAGGACAGCAGTGCTTTCCATGGTGCTGGTCCTGATGTTCGCGACAACCGTATTTGGCGCGGAGCAGACAGAAGAGTATGTGCCGGCGGTCTACGCGACGTTCTGGGCGCTCGTTCCGCCGGTCGTGGCGATTGGGCTGGCACTTATCACAAAAGAGGTGTACAGTTCCCTGTTCATCGGTGTTCTCATGGGTGGAATCCTGTACTCCGGTTTCAGCTTTGAGGGAACGATCACCCATATTTTTGAGGACGGAATGATAAACGTTCTCTCTGACAGCTACAATGTGGGAATCCTGATCTTCCTTGTGATCCTTGGCACGATGGTGTGCCTGATGAACCGGGCCGGCGGGTCGGCAGCATTCGGCCAGTTTGCGGCGGATCATATTAAGGGCCGCGTGGGCGCGGAGCTTGCGACGATCCTGCTGGGCTGTCTGATCTTTATCGACGATTATTTTAACTGCCTGACCGTGGGAAGCGTGATGCGCCCTGTGACAGACAAATTTAAAGTCTCAAGAGCAAAGCTCGCGTACCTGATTGACGCGACGGCAGCTCCGATCTGCATTATCGCACCGATCTCTTCCTGGGCGGCCGCGGTTACCGGATTTGTTGAGGGCGAGGACGGATTTTCTATCTTCGTGCGGGCGATCCCATACAACTTTTACGCGATCCTGACGATCGTGATGATGATCGGAATGGTACTTTTACGGACAGAATTCGGTTCTATGAAATTTCATGAGAAGAATGCGCTCAAGGGGGACCTTTATACCACGCCGGGACGTCCGTATGACACGGAGAAACAGCCGGAGGTCTCTGTCAGGGGAACCGTTCTGGATCTTCTGATCCCGATCATATCCCTGATCATCTGCTGCATGGTCGGCATGCTCTATACGGGGGGATTTTTCTCAGGAGAGGATTTTGTGACAGCCTTCTCCCAGAGTGACGCGTCCCTGGGACTTACGATGGGAAGCTTTTTCGGACTGTTGATCACCATCGGTCTCTATCAGGTACGCCGGGTCCTGAAATTCTCTGAGTGCATGGCCTGCATTCCGGAAGGTTTTAAGTCCATGGTCCCGGCGATCATGATCCTGTCCATCGCATGGACACTGAAGGCGATGACGGACAGCCTCGGCGCAGATGTCTATGTGGCGACGGTGGTTGCGTCCAGCGCCCGTTCCCTCTTAAATTTCCTCCCGGCGATCATTTTCGTTGTGGGGTGCTTTCTGGCTTTCGCGACGGGAACCTCCTGGGGTACCTTCGGAATCCTGATCCCGATCGTTGTTGCTGTATTTGAGAACAGCAACCCTGACCTCATGATCATCTCGATCTCTGCCTGCATGGCAGGAGCTGTCTGCGGTGACCACTGTTCTCCAATCTCCGACACGACGATCATGGCATCCGCCGGAGCCCAGTGTGAACATGTAAACCATGTGACGACCCAGCTTCCGTATGCGGTCACGGCGGCGGCTGTGTCCTTCGTCTCCTACATTATCGCGGGCTTTGTACAGTCCGCATGGATCGCCC
>OATU01001471.1_pt1 | contig 14023 bp, 25 predicted proteins | sample 1516711 | NCBI WGS metagenome assembly OATU01 (sample SAMEA2579971, study PRJEB22360) | human gut metagenome | biome: human gut; feature: human-associated habitat; material: faeces | place: Denmark | collected 2008/2010 | reverse complement strand
TTCCTGACATAATAAAATCTGTTGATACTCCAAGATATTTAGCAATACTGGCTAGCCTATCTGATGGAAATACTCCCTTTCTTAGCTGACTAATATACCCGTTTGAGTATCCCAGATCCTTTTCCAATTTTGAGATAGGTATTTTACGTTCTTTGCATAATTTTTTTACTCTTTCAACGCTATTCACAGAATGCCTCCTAATTTTAGAGAAAACCCATAAAAATGGTATTGACAAATTAGAGAATAGCCTATATAATGAATTCAGGATTTAGAGAAAAGCCATAAAACATAATATAGGGAACTCTCGAAAAATATGTATCTGACAATTCATATTTTAGATTATTCTCTAAAGTTTGTCAATGCTTTTCTCTAAAAATCCAACTAATTTTAGAAAGGAGGCTAAATTTTGCTTTATGACAAAATATCACTTTTTTGCAAAGAAAAAAATATCCCCCTTTACCTTTTTGAAAAAGAATGTGGATTAGGAAATGGAACTATAACAGGTTGGAAATCTTCTAATCCTAGAATTGATTCTCTGCAGAAGGTAGCTAAGCAAATGGGTGTCTCAATCGAAGAGCTTCTTAAATAAAAACACATGTTCGACAAAACCAATATATCACCATAATATGCATGTGTCAATGAGAAGGGAGGGAGAGATGTTTAGGCGATTACTTGTGATTTTATTTCTTGGCAATAAAGAAGAATGTTATCGGGTTATCCGTATTAAAGGAAGTTTATATATGGTGTGTGTACGACGTTACGAACCAGCGGACAATTTTATTAACAGGATGGAAAAAGCCTTGCAGAAGCAAGGCGAAAAAAAATTATAGTGGCAGACTTTTTAATTGTGGCATGGCTGCCTCTAACTGTGAAATGATAGATTCGTGAAGTTGAATGTCAGTTTTTACAAGGGATTTTGGCTTTATTGATTCTAAATCAGTTAAGTGTTTTTTAAGATTCCCATAAAGATAAATTATTTCCTTGTCACTCAATTCAATGGCCACAGTAAATCCTCCTTTGTTATATTTCAGCCTGGCGGGGCTGATAAGGAGATTGTATCACGCAGAAGGGAACAAAACAATGTGTCAATGAGAAAGGAGGGCGAGAGAGGTGATATCTGTTAAGGATGCTACACGAATTGTAGAAGAATGTAGAAGTATAAACGGAAAAGTCCGGAAAATAACATTCCCCATTTTTGAAAAAGATGAACTAGAAAGAGCTGAGACTATTGTAAGCGCTTTGGAAGGCTTAACAATAGAATCAGCCCAGATTCTTCTTAAACGAATTAATCAATATCTACTTCAGGATGTAATTTCCTAAAAGTGGCGAGGTATTGCTTTTGTTTCGGCGGCAGAAGGTGCTTTAGCTTCTGAATTAAGATATTCTAAAACATTTTCATAGCAATTACGATATTCTTCAACTAATATTGGTGCCGACAACTGCTTTCCAGCCATACGAGCAATAGCAATATCGTGAGCGATTTGTTCGTTAGTAAACATAGTGTATCTCTCCTTTCGTGTATACTTGGCGCTGCAACGCCTGTACTTAAATTATAGGAGAGGAAATAGAAAAACGCAATATTGTAAACAGTATCGGGCATAAGGACGATAAAATCAAGAAAGGAGCGCGATTGCATGCTGGAGTTTCCAAAACCAATCATGAAGATGTCAGAACTTCAGAAAATGGGGTTCCCGGAAACCTATCTGAAGCGGGCTTACGGGGATAAAAACCAGACCTTTGCGAGCAAGATGAATCCGGCATTAACAAAAAGTCCAATTATATTTGATACAGCCGGATTCAAAATCTGGTGGGAAAAGCAGATTGAGGCACAGGTTCGGTCGATGCCCAGGAGAAGAGGGAGGTGATACCAATGCACAAACATGATTACACTGGTGCCCAGGTCGTCCGGATGAGGCGTCAGATTCGAGAGGAGAGAGCTGAGCGGCTGTGGCTGCGCAAACTGCTGGCCGTGGCGATTATCCTGTGTGCGGTACTAACCGGGACGCTGCTGGCTGTGGCGCAGGCGGCAGGGATGCTGTAAGGGAGGAGGGACAAGGATGCTTAGAACTACCGCAAAAGAGATTCTGCTGACAGAGCTATCGAATCGGAAACCAGAGGAGATCCGCTTGAGCTTTGCAATCGGATGGATGCGGGCAGAAGAAAACTTGTTGTACACAAGCGAAGATGTTTTGAGATTGCTAGGGGCAATTGAGGGAGAAATAGAGCCCGCCGGCGGCGAAATGGATTTGATAGGAGGAGAGAATCACAATGAAAAATATATTTGAAAGCGATAAATTTGATACCCAGGTTATTGCCCAAGGTGCATGTCTGGATCACCTGAACGACAAAACCTACACAATCGAGACCGTAACATTCCGGCTGAACCATGTTGCCTTGAATGCCTGGTGTCGTTCGGAAACAATGAACTCCCGTGATTGCTATGAGACGGATAAAGAGTGGGAAGAGCATCAGGAAAAGTATAAGGCGAAGCGTTTCAATGTGAAAAAGATGATTCTGGAAAGCTTGAGGATAGATGCAGAGCCGGAACAGGTATCAATTTGTCAGGTGGTATCGGAAGTGTTTACGGCTGTACATATATCAGAGGTCAGGGACGGAGAAGAAAAAGAACCTGCCGGCGGCAACCGGACAGGCTCAGATGATTAAAAAAATATTCACACCCTTATTGTAAGGGATTCTTTGGAGGATTGCAAGGATGAGATTATATGATTTAGCAGAAGAGTATGCCGTATTACAGGACATGCTATATGACCCGGAGGTGGACGAGCAGACCATACAGGACACAATGGAGGCCGTCTGGGGGGAAATTGAGGACAAGGCGGAGGGGTATGCCAAAATCATTATGGACATGAAGGCTGATGCCGAAATTTTGAAGGAGGAAGAGAATCGACTGGCTGCCCGTCGCAGGCATCTGGAGGCCCGTTCCCAGTACTTGAAAGACACGCTGGAAGCTAACATGCGCGCCGTTGGAAAAACCAAATTTAAAACTGCCCTGTTCTCCTTCAATATTCAGAAAAACGGAGGATTACAGCCGCTTGTCATTGACGGATTAATTGATGACATTCCTGGTAAATTCCTGATTCCGCAGCCGCCGGTTCCGAACAACGAAGCGATCCGAAAGTTGCTGGCCGAGAAGCAGGTTGACTGGGCTCACCTGGATCCCCGCGGTGAAAGTCTGAGGATACGCTGATGGATGGCGAAAAAATCACACCTTTCCGAATGCAGGTGCTGATGGAGATTGCTGCCAGGGTTGTCAAAATCATGGTAACAGGAGCCTGGCATCTGACCTTCGAGGAGATGGAGATTGTCCTGGGGATGATTCAGCGTGAAATAGAGGAAAGCAGGAAGAAAAACGGCGAAAGAAGCGAGGAGGATACATAAATGTTTTTGAATATCACAGCGTTAAAGAAGATTTTGACGAATTCGTACAAATCAACCGGACTGACCGTAGGCCGGTTGCATCACCAACTGATAGTGTGCAATACCTGCTTGGGCTTCCAGATTGATGTGGATTTTGTTCCCAACAAGTTAAAGGGAATTCTGGCGGAGCTTATCGGGGACCTTCCGGAGGAGGGGGAAATCTATACCTACACCAAAGAGGGGCAGCAGGCAGAAATGGAGCTTGCACGATATGACTTTTATGAACGTTGGAGGGCTGCCAAAGATTTTGTCGAGAAAACGCCGGTCATACTGCGGGGACATATTAATGATTTCCGTTTGCTGCAGCTGAACAGCTCCGGGAGACTGATTGCAGTTTATAGGGAGTTTGTGGACTTGGTCAGCATGAAGGATCTGGAAGAGACAGAGAATATGCCGGGGCGGCCCAATTACAGAGATGGAATTCTGTATTGGAAAAATGACAGCATGATTTATTTTGCCACACAGACCGTGTTAAAAGAAGACATCGCTCAGATTCTGTTCCCTGCGCTGGAGCAGTTCCGATTTACAGAGAAGACGATAGAAAGAACTGCGGAACCGGAAGAGGACCTGAAAGATGCTCTTCCGTATAGGTAAGGAGGAGACTATGGCTATCCCGGTATTAATTATTGGAAAGTCTGGCAGCGGAAAGTCTGCCAGTATGAAAAGCTGTGTAGGGAAAGATTTTAATGTCGTGAGGGTTCTGAATAAACCCCTTCCCTTTAAAGGGAAAATTAACGGATGGAATTCGGACGATTACCAGTTTATCCGCAAGGCGCTCAAGGGCGCTCCGGCCAAGTCAATTGTGATTGACGATGCCGGATATTTAATTACAAATTTTTTTATGCGTAACCATAGCACAAAAGGAAAGGGAAACGATGTATTCGGGCTGTATAACCAGATGGCGGATGATTTTTGGCGGCTTATCCAGGATACGGTTATCAATGAACTGCCACCTGATAAGATTGTTTATATCATCATGCACGAAGACACGGATGATTACGGGAATATAAAGGCAAAAACCATCGGGAAACTGCTGGACGAAAAAGTATGCATAGAGGGCCAGTGTACGGTCGTGCTCCGCTGTGTGAACAACATGACAGAGCATAAGTTCATCACGCAGTCAGACGGAAGTGCAATCAGCAAATCGCCGGAAGGGATGTTTGAAGACATGGAGATCCCGAATGACCTGCTTCTGGTAGATAACGCCATTCGGGAGTATTACGAGATTCAGAACCCAAAGAATTTAGAGGAGGAAAAATAGGATGATAAAAAAACCACAAGGATATGATGCAGCAGCTGCGTATACAGGAGAGTCGCAGCAGCTTCCAAAGGGAAAATATGTATGTGTAATCAAGCAAGTAGCCGTCCAGGAATCGAGAAACGGAAATGACCAGTTTGTGATTCTTTATGACATCGCAGAAGGAGAGCAGAAGGGCTTTTTCCAGAAGCTTTTTGATGCGGATAAAACACAGAATCCCAGTGGTGCGAAGTGGCGCGGCGTATTTAAGCAAAACATGGAAGGGAAAAGTCTTAGTTGGTTTAAGGGGATTATTACGAGTATTGAACGCTCCAATGCGTTTGTATTTCCTTGGGATAAGGATGGCAATGAGAAAACGTTGGTCGGAAAGAAATTCGGTGGAATTTTTCGGCGCCGGCAGTATGAAGCGGATAACGGAAACCGTCCTGTCGTGACAGAGCTTTTCCGTATTCGTAGCCTGGATGGACTGGAGGAGGCGGAGGTTCCGGAGGACGAGCTTCTTCCGCAGGACGGCCGGACGTCCACGAATACGAATGTGTCGGTACCGGACAGCGACGGATTCATGAACATCCCAGAGGGGGCAGATGATGAGGGAATCCCATTCATGTAAAGATCCAGACCTCTATCGGAAAGTCAAAGAGGGGGTAGATATCAGCCAGGTAGCGGAATATTTTGGCTTTCCGCCGAATGCAAAAGGGCTGTCCCTCTGCCCCTTTCATCAGGATAAAAAGCCCAGTATGAAACTATATCCGAATGGAAAAGGGTTTTACTGTTTTTCCTGCGGTACCGGAGGGGATCAGATTAAGCTGGCGGCGCTCTATATGGGAGTTTCCAATACAGAGGCAGCGGAAGAATTGGCCGTTGCCTTTCAAATACCTGTATCGGTGCCGGTCACATACCGAGAGAAGCGGGAGGCCGAATTGAAAATGAAGAAACGCTATAAATTGGCAGCCTTCCGGAAGCGGGCAGGGATGTACCTGCAGATGTACCGGATCCTTCTTTGTGAGGCTAGGAGGCAGCCGGATAATCCCCATTTTCTGGAATCGGTTCATGGACTTGAGTATATAGACTATTTAATTGAATGCCTGAAAGAGTGCCCGGAGGCGGTATACCAGGATGAAAGGGCGGTGAGAAGAATTGGAGAAATCGAAGGACGAATTGCTGAGTGGTATTTCTGCTCTGCAGCCGACGGAGCCGTTTCCGGATGCGATCTTTTATCAAATTTTTGAGATAGAGGATAACGTGGAGCGGACACAGTACATAGAGGCATTGCGAAACGAGGCCCGTCGGATAAAACGTGCTACGGAATTTAATAACGTGTTTAAGTCCTTCATGCTTGATTACGCCCAGCGTCAGAAACAGACCGGGAAAAAAACGAAGTTAACAGACCAGCCGCTGGAACTGGTTTGCGGAGAATGGACGGCTAATGACATGGGCGTCAGAGCCATCCGTTATGACAAGAATGCGATTCCTGCCCCCTTCCAGGCCTGCAGCCATCCCCTTCTTCCAGTAGAGATTCTGAAAAATGTGGACACGGCTGAAGAACGGATCACACTGGCCTATTTTAAGTCCGGCGTCTGGCAGCAGATCACGGTAGACCGGAGCGTCTGCGCCAACACCAACAAGATTGTGGATGCCCTGAGCCAGTACGGGATTGAGGTAACATCGGACAACGCCAAAAACATGGTGCGGTATATCTCGGATTGCGTGGGCCTTAATCCATCCACCCTGAATCCCAAAAAGTCCATCAACCGTCTGGGATGGGTAGGCAGTTCCTTCACGCCCTACGCGGATGATATCCGCTATGAGGGAGACATGGACTACGAAGTAATCTTTCGGAATGTGAAGGAAGCTGGAGACTTTGCAAAGTGGAAAATCTTGTGCACCGGCCTGCGGGAAAATGTTCCGCTGCGGATGATGATGGCAGCCAGCTTCGCGTCGGTACTTCTGGAGCCGCTAAAGGTGCTGCCCTTTGTACTACATGTTTGGGGAACAACCGGGACGTGCAAGACGGTAGCGCTGATGGTATCCATGAGTATCTGGGGAAACCCAAAGATGGGCGGCCTGGTCAAGACAATGAATATGACCAAAAACGCTATTATGCGTAATGCTGCATTTTTATGCAGCATCCCTTTTGCCGGCGACGAGCTGCAGACAATTAAGGATAAGTGGCAGGGGAACTTTGACCAGTTGATATACCAGATTACAGAAGGTGTAGACCGTGGCCGGGCCCGGGCCTATGGCGGCGTGGAGGAGACCAGGACATGGAAAAACAGCTTCCTGTTTACAGGGGAGGAGCCGGTCACGAAAGCCAACTCCGGCGGAGGTAGCAAGAACCGCGTTATTGAGATTGCGATTGACGGGCCTTTGGTGAATGACGGACACTATGTCAGCAGCGTGGTACAGGAAAACTACGGGTTTGCCGGGAGAAGATTTGTGGAGCATTTACAGGAAATGGAGACAGGGCAGCTGACGGCCAGGTACCGGGAACTGTTCGAAGAACTTTGCCGTCTGGATACGACGGACAAGCAGGCGATGGCAATGGCCTGCATCCTTTTGGCGGATGAAATTTCCACAGAGTTATTTTTTGATGGAGAGCCGCTGACCATAAAGACCGTGAAGAAGTACCTGCAGAACGCTCGTGAAGTTGACGTGGCAGAGCGCGCTTACCAGCAGGTCCTAAACTGGGCTGCAAAGAATCCGGTGCGGTTTGAGGATCCAAAGGTGGATAATTCCCCCAATAAAGGGGAGGTCTGGGGGAAAATCGATGGAGAAGTTTTGATTTTGAACCGGGATGTCCTTCTGGGATTTCTGGATCAGAACGGATTTGATTATACCGCGGTGAGCAGAAAGTGGTCGGATAAAGGGTATCTGGTGCGAAATTCCCAAGGAAAAAATGTACATCAGACAAAGGTGTATGGCATCAAGTCCAGCTATATAAAATTCAGGCTGCCGCAGGATGACGATGATACGGATTCAGATGGCTTTATGGCCATAGAGGCGGAACAGATAACCCTGCCGTTTGACTGAAATGTCTTACCAGATTTGAAAAGGTAAGACATTTTGGGAAAAAGGTAAGACCCCTCTAGCCCGCATAAAATAAGGCTTTTTAATATAAGGTCTTACCTGTCTTACCAGTCTTACCTGTTTATATATCTCGTAACGCGAGAGAAAAACTTTGTATAAAATTTAACATATGTATTTTGCTCTAAAAATGTTGGTATATACAACAGGTTTTTAGGTAAGACAGTAAGACCCCTTGATAAATAAAGGGATTTCAGAGTTTTTCAGGTAAGATTCACGTAAGACAAACTGGAAAAGAGGTAAGACAAGCATGAATTACGACGGCGCCATAAGGATTATGGAATTTTTATATGCACTAAAATTAGTGATAGTAGCCAGCAAGCGATTAACAACTGATGATATTGCTACCTTAGAAGAAGTAAAGAAAATAATGCAAAAAGGGGAAAGGGAACAAAATGAGTAACAAAGCAGCGGGAACAAAATTCGAGAGAGAATTCGCCGGCGTCTTGGCCAAAAACTGGTTCTGGGTGCATCTCTTCCAGGATAATAAAAATGGCCAGCCTTGTGATGTGATTGCGGCTAAGAATGGCCGGACATATCTGATTGACTGTAAGAACTGCGAGACGGATCATTTTATTATGGGCCGTATTGAAGAAAATCAGATGAATGCAATGATATTATTCAGCATGACGGGAAACCTGGTTGGAATGTTTGCAATTCGGTTTCCGGATGGAGCGATATATCTTATGCCATACACGAAAATTCAAGAGCTGCAGGAGGCGGGATTTAAGCGAATCAACGGTACTGTATGCAGGACACAGGGCATAGCATTGGAAAATTGGTTGAAATGGAGTGATGAAGATGCAGGTGATAATTGGAAGTGAAATCCGGGTAAAGGATGCGCCGAAGGCCCTGTATGACTGGTGCAGCGAAAACCTGGTTCTCCCCAATCCGGAATATGCAAACCGAGCTCGCCGGGGCCTATGGATGGGAAACACGCCACAGTATCTTTGGCTCTACCGCGTGGACGGCAGCGACCTGGTTCTTCCGGTCGGAATCGGAAAACAGCTTCGGCAATTCATGACGGCCAGTGATTCTGTAGAAATTCATCTGGCTGACAACGGGCTCCTTTTATATGCTGGCAGCGTTCCGCTCTATGATTATCAGCAACCGGCGGTGGAGGCGATGATGGCTGTCAGCTGTGGTATCCTCCAGAGCCCCTGCGGTTCCGGGAAAACACAGATGGGGATTGCCCTGGCAGCCAAGCTGAGCCGAAAAACCTTGTGGATTACCCATACCCAAGATTTACTCACTCAGTCCCTTGACCGGGCGGCGCAGTATTTTCCCCGGGAAGTTCTGGGAACCATCACAGCCGGCAAGGTGCATATTGGTAGCCACATGACATTTGCCACGGTGCAGACGCTGTGTAAGCTGGATTTGGACCGGTACCGGGATTCCTGGGATGTTATCATCGTAGATGAGTGTCATCGGCTGGCTGGCACACCAACGCAAGTGACGATGTTTTACAAGGTTATGAACAGTCTGGCAGCACGCTATAAGTACGGATTGAGTGCCACGGTACACAGGTCTGATGGCATGATAAAAAGCACCTTTGCGGTGCTAGGGCCGGTGGTTTACCAGGTACCGGATGCGGCAGTGGCAGAAAAGACGATGCGGGTCCGAATTGTCAGACGGGATACCGACATTAAAACAGACCGATGCTGTCTAGATACGGACGGGACATTAAAGTATAACAGCCTGTTGGAGTATCTGTCCGGAAGCCGGGAGAGAAATCAGGTAATAGTAAAAGACCTGGTCTCTCAGGCGGGACATGCCGGACTGGTGCTGTCCAGCCGTTTGGCGCATTTAAAAACGATTATGGAGATGCTTCCGGCAGAACTCCGGGAACGGTCTGTCATGATAGACGGACAGATGACCAGCAAGCGGGGAAGGCAGCAACGGGAACAGGCAATTGAGGATATGCGTGCAGGGCGGAAAGATATTTTATTCGCCAGTTTCGGATTAGCAAAGGAAGGGCTGGACATCCCCCGACTGGATCGGCTTTATCTGGTGGCACCACAGAAGGATTATGCAGTGGTGACACAGTCTATTGGCCGCATCGCACGGGTATTTCCGGGAAAAGAGGATGCAGTCTGCTATGACTATGTAGATGCTATTCAATTTTGTGAAAACCAGTGGAAGCGGCGCCGGGCACATTACAGAAAGGCAGGGTGTGAATTTGCTGGATAAAAAGGGAGTAAAAAATATTTGGTGTGACAGCTATTTATTTTATTTGAAATATACTGGGCAGCCTTCGGAACCCGGATTATGGGATCGGGTAGTGACAGACTTCTCAGATGCAATGAAAAAATATGGCGGCAGCCGGATGGCCTGCCAGCTATATATAGCAGCATTGGAACAGTTGGAACTGGAAAGCGGATTGCATAAGAAGGGGTGAAGTGGTGGTTGATACACGTCCTAAAATCTGCAATATCTGCGGAGAAAAGGTTGAATACATAAGCAATGCGGAAATATATGGCAGACAGTATGGAAGTGGATTCTGTTACAGGTGTACTGCCTGCGGAGCCTATGTTGGAACACATAAGCCGTGGCCTGATAAGGCAATGGGGATCCTGGCCAACGCAGAAATGCGGGAATGGAAAATAAGATGTCACGATTTATTCGATTCGTTCTGGAGGCAATCAGGAAAGGGAATGCAGAAGCGACGCCAGAAGTTATATCGGAGGTTGGCAGAGGAGATGGGAATAGCTGTTACAGAATGCCATTTTGGATACTTTAAATTGGAGCAATTAAAACAGGCGTATACAATTTTAGAGAGATGGGGAAACCGCTATGAATGACTTACAGAAATATAAAGAGGTTATTTTACGGCAGAGAGGGGGATGTCAATGACAAACTATGAGAAATATGCCGGCTCACCAGAGCGGTTCACGGAATTGCTCATTCGGTTGGACTGCGAAAATGGCGTTGGGGAGGAACTGACAAGGCAGTTCTGTCAGGGCGGTTGCCACGGTGAGAATGAGGATGCAGATTGCACAGATGATAATTTGAAAAACTGTATAATGACCTGGCTGCAAGCAGATACAGAAGAAGCAGCGGATAAAGAACTGCTTACTCAGCAGGAATTACAGAGAATGGCCGGTAAACCTGTATACTGTCCAGAAATAGATTCATATGGAATCATAAAATATGAAACAAAAGGAATATGGGCAGGAGTGCCGTTTTTGGTTGGCACATTTCATCGTGACGAAGTTGCAGTGAATTTTGAGTACAATATCGCAGATAGAAACTTGAAGTGTTATAGAATCGTGGAAGATAAACAAAATCCCGACTGTTATACATCTGAGCCGGATAATCCATATCCGCTGTGTATAGGGCGAGGGCTGCCAAAGTGCGGAGAGTGTCAGCTGCGCGCGGACTGGGAACCTGATGATCCATATGGCGTAGGAGCTTAAATGAAGATTTAAGTGAGTGAGAAGGTGACGAGGTGAAAAAAATATTGGACGCTTGCTGCGGTAGTAGGATGTTTTATTTTGACAGGGAAAATCCAGAAGTGATTTACGCAGACAATCGGGAACTGGAAACGACTTTATGTGACGGGCGTACGCTACTGATAAAACCAGATGTAAAAATGGATTTTCGGGAAATGCCGTATCATGACAATACATTTAAGGTGGTTGTGTTTGACCCACCACACCTTATCCATGCCGGAGTCGGAAGCTGGTTGGCCAGCAAATACGGAATACTTCCGCCAGATTGGCCAGCGTATCTGAAACAGGGATTTGACGAGTGCATGAGGGTTTTGGAGCCTTATGGTCTTCTGATTTTTAAATGGAACGAAGACCAGATTAAACTGTCCGAGATACTAAAAGTTTTTAGTCAAAAGCCATTGCTGGGGGACCAAAGAGGAAAAACAAGATGGATAGTTTTCATAAAGTAAATTGACATTTAGCAGAGCAAAGAGGGAGGGGTTGTAACGGGTAAGACAGATTACATAAAAGTAGCAGAGCAGCGGCGCCGTCGGGCATCTGTCCAGGACTACATCCTGAAGGGGCCACGGCCGGAGACCTGGTCGGCGGTGATGCCGGCATATTGTTACACGGTGTTGTGTCCGGTGCAGGGGCTGCGGGACAAGCCGGAGGATAAATCAAGAGGAGGTGATGCCAGTGGACAAGGAGATTCTGACCCAGTATATAGACGCCTGTGAGTTAATCAAGGAGACGGAAAGGGACATCCAAAGGTTGAGGCAACGGCGCAAGGTGATTCTTCAGGATTCCGTCAAAGGCTCCATGCATGAGTTCCCGTACGCAATACAGAGTCATCACATTGAGGGGCTGGCATATGCAACAGTGAGGACGCCGAGCCTGCTGGATGAGGAACGGAGGGCAGCTGCAGCAGAGATTAAGGTACGGGTCGAGGCGTGGTTGAATACGATTCCACAGCGGCTGCAGCGGATAATCCGGATGAAGTTCTTCGAAGAATTGACGTGGGGAGAGGTAGCTGTAAGGATGGGGCGCAAGGCGACGGCGGATAGTGTAAGAATGGAATTTACAAATTTTATGAAAACACCTTAAAGTTATTTCGTTTATTTCACAAATTTCGTTCTACGACTGTTATAGTGTACTATGAAGCCAAAGGCCTTAAAGCCAGCGGCTCCCCTCCCCTTTTCGGTCGCCAGTGTGTAACAGCCTGGTGGTCGACTCGCCGGTATCGCGTAATCCCTCATAAGCCAGGCCTTACTAACGGGCAATACCGCAGGGCACGCGAATGGCCGGCGCATATGTAAAATACGAATGTAAGGTGAACCCGCCACAGGGAGAACCGGTGAAAGAAATCCTCTCCGATGTCAGCCGGCGAGGCAGGCAGTGATAAGTATATAGCAAGGCCGACTAAAGTACGGTGAAGCGCAAGCTGGAAACAGTGGCCGAACGAAGGAACATGGGAGACGTCCCTGGGCGGAGTTGCGAGGGGCTGCTGATGCCAATGCGGACTGGTCAAAAAGTTACCCTTAATTGACCTTACCAAAAACAATACAGGGCTATGCCGGGAAAACGGCACATGTGGAGCATCCCACCAATGGCAGGTGGACAGGGTCGCGCCCTGGGTTCCGGTTCGACTCCGGATGCGCCGCTTGAGTTATACACAATACATTGTGAACTGAAGCAGGCCTAGTAATAAACGACTGACAGCAACAATATATATATTATAAAAAAAGGCTGGCTGGAATGATAACAGAACGCTATACGGTTATTTTCTCTGGATTAAATCAAGAGATATATTCTGATGAACGTTTATCAGAGATCTGGGAAAATGAGGCTGATGAAGTTTATAAAAAGACAGGAATATATATAACTGCCAGAATGAATATGTCATACTTTATATGCGGAAGAATTCGCAATTGTAATTTAGGTGGGGAGAGCGTAAATTATGTATCAGTGAGAAACCCGTCTGAATTATCAAGTAAGACGGAATTCTACAATGTTTTTCTTGAAGTAGTGCAAAAAGTTAGAGCAAGACTTGGAAACCCTTATATGGGTATTTCGTTTGAAGAAATCGATTTTTATTTTTTTGAAAGTACATGAACTTCAAGAGCCACTAACCCGTGGCTCTTTTTCTTTACCCAAAAAGAGGTGAGCCTAAATGACAAAGAAACAGAAGCGATTCATAGAAGAATATCTAATTGACCTGAATGCCACTCAGGCCGCCATCCGCGCCGGGTACAGCCCAGATACAGCGAAAGCCATCGGATGTGAGAACTTGACGAAACTTGACATTCGCGCCCATATAGACCGGGCGATGGCAGAGCGTTCCAAACGTACCGGTGTCAATGCAGACCGTGTGGTTCGGGAGTTGGCCAAGATTGCCTTTGTTAATGCTGCTGATGTCATCAATGCCGAGGACGCAACGCTTCGGGATGATGCCAGCGAGGAAGACACTGCAGCTATCCAGTCCGTGAAGGTCAAGACCTTTGGAGAGGATGGGCTGGAACGGGAGATTAAGATGGCAGACAAGCTCAAGGCCCTGGAGATGTTGGGCCGTCACCTGGGAATGTTTAAAGACAAACTGGAGCTGTCCGGCGGCCTTGACACCGAGAAGACCAAGCTGGATGACCTTCTTCAGCAGATGCGAGGCGGTGGATAATGAGCGCAGAGAGATTACTGCTGTCGGAAAAGTATAAGGCATTCCTTCGGTGTGATGCGCCGGTGGAGTTCCTGGAGGGGACAACGGCAGCCGGAAAGACGACGGTGGGGCTATTTAAGTTTATGCTTAAAGTGGCCGAAA
>OATU01001468.1_pt1 | contig 14039 bp, 8 predicted proteins | sample 1516711 | NCBI WGS metagenome assembly OATU01 (sample SAMEA2579971, study PRJEB22360) | human gut metagenome | biome: human gut; feature: human-associated habitat; material: faeces | place: Denmark | collected 2008/2010 | reverse complement strand
TTATCCTTTTGGGGCAGATAGCAGCCCCTCGGGCTGCCTTTCCCACCATTGTGGCAGGAATCGTCATGAAAAACGGAATGGAGGGACTGGCCACAGCTACGATACTGGCCGGTCTTATTCTCGTTATTATGGGCTTTCTGCGCCTGGGCAGCCTGATCCGGTTTATTCCATATACCATTACAACCGGCTTTACAACCGGTATCGCAGTGACCATTTTTATCGGCCAGATCAAGGATTTCCTGGGACTTACCTTCAGGGAATCACCGGTGGAGACCATGGAGAAGCTGGGCCAGGTTATCTCCTGCATGGATACCCTGAACCTTCAGGCCCTGGCAGTGGGAGCTGTGTCACTGGCCATTCTCATTCTGTGGCCCAGGTTCTTTAAGAAGGTGCCGCCTTCATTGATTGCCGTTGCGGCTGCAGCGGTGCTGGTTAAGGGAATGGGCCTGAGGGTCAATACCATAGGGGATTTGTATACCATTTCCTCCGGCCTTCCCGCGTTCCATCTGCCGAATATCAGCTTCAGCCTGGTACAGAAGGTGATGCCGGACGCCATTACCATAGCCGTGCTGGCTGCCATTGAATCCCTGCTTTCCTGTGTGGTGGCAGACGGAATGATAGGCGGAAAGCACAACTCCAACGCAGAGCTGGTGGCCCAGGGAGTGGGCAACGCGGCCTCAGCGCTTTTCGGAGGCATTCCGGCCACAGGCGCCATCGCAAGGACAGCTGCCAACATAAAGAACGGAGGGCGCAGCCCGGTGGCCGGCATGGTCCACGCGGCGGTGCTTCTGCTGATCCTGGTATTCCTTATGCCCTATGCGGCTCTGATTCCCATGCCTGCCATAGCGGCCATCCTGTTTATGGTGGCTTACAATATGAGTGAGTGGCGGTCCTTTGCAGATGTGGTGAAGACAGCGCCCAAAAGTGACACGGCCGTGCTGGTGCTGACCTTTTTTCTCACAGTGGTGTTCGATCTGGTCATGGCCATCGGCGTGGGACTGGCCCTGGCCTGTCTGCTGTTCATGAAGCGCATGGCGGATGTGTCTGATATTTACGGATGGAAGTACGCAGAGGATTACGAGGAGAGCACGGACAGGGAGCGCATTGACTTAAAACCAGTGCCCAGGCAGGTTATGGTGTTTGAGGTGAACGGTCCCATGTTCTTTGGTGCGGCGGACAAGATTGGACAGATTCCCCTGGATTCAGACAAGAAGGTTCTGATTCTGCGGATGAGAAGCGTTCCCGCCATGGATGCAACCGCCCTGAACAGTCTTAAGAAGCTGAACGCCAGGTGCCGCAAGGCCCGCATCACCATGATTCTTTCCCATGTAAACGAACAGCCCCTGTCTGTGATGGAGAAAGCAGGATTTGATAAGGAGATAGGAAGGGAAAACATAGCGCCCCGCATCGACGATGCAATCTGCCGGGCAGGGGAAATCCTCTCAGAGGCCAATGCAGCCGATTGACAGAAACAGGCAGTCAGTATAAACTGGAACATAGTAACGGGTGACAGAATATTTCCGGTTATACAGGAATAAATTGGGAATACCAAAGAACAGGAAAGAGGACAGGGATATGAAGGTTGTGGATATGCACTGCGATACCATTGCGGAAATCTATAAGGACCATAAGAAGGGAGGCAGGCAGTCCATCCTGGAGAACCAGATGATGCTGGATTTGAAAAAGATGCAGGCAGGGGATTACGGGCTGCAGAATTTTGCCCTGTATGTCAATCTGGAACAGGCCAAGGGAAGGCCCTTTGAATTCTGCATGGAACTTCTCGATACCTTCTACCAGGAAATGGAAGCCCATGAGGATATCATAGGAATCGTCAGATCCTACGAGGATATCAGCAGAAACTGGGAGCAGGGCAGGATGTCGGCCCTTCTCACAGTGGAGGAAGGCGGGACCTGCCAGGGTAAAACGGCGTTTCTGCGGGATTTTTACCGGCTGGGTGTGCGCATGATGACCCTGACCTGGAATTTCCCCAATGAGCTGGCATTTCCCAATGCCAGGATGACAGAGGAGGACGGCACCTTCAGGATGGCGCCGGATACAGAGCATGGACTTACGGATACCGGGATTGCATTTGTGGAGGAGATGGAGCGCCTGGGAATGATCATTGATATTTCCCACCTGAATGACGCAGGCATATGGGATGTGTTCCGGCATACCAGAAAACCTTTTGTGGCCAGCCATTCCAACGCAAGGGCCATGGCTTCCCATCCAAGGAACCTGACCGATGATATGATACGCGCTCTGGCGGAACGCGGCGGCGTCATGGGCATCAATTACTGCACTGCCTTTCTGCGGGACTTCGGACCGGGGGAAGAGCAGTTAAGCCGCATATCCGACATGGTGGAGCATATGAAGCATATTCGGAAAATTGGCGGCATCGGCTGTATCGGGCTGGGTTCCGACTTTGACGGAATCAGCGGGAATCTGGAGATGGGGGATGCGGGAAAGCTCCCCATGCTGGCGCATGCCATGGAAAGGGAAGGCTTTACCCCTTTGGAAATAGAAGCTGTATTCTGTAAAAATGTGCTCCGGGTGTATAAGGAGGTCCTGTAGCGGGAAAAACTTTACACAAGTTTTACATTCCCATGAGGTGGATTTTACTTCAGTCTGGTATGCTGTTTACATAGGCTGTATGCCGGGAAAGGCGGTAGTTGGAAAATGGAACGGATTTATATTATTGAAGATGATGAAAACATCATGAATCTGTTGAAAATTGCCCTGGAGGGCTTTGGATATGCGGCGGAAGGGTTTGAAACCGCGGAGGAAGGCCTGGCCAGGATGAGGGAGGAAAAGCCGGACCTGGTAATCTTTGACTGGATGCTTCCGGGGATGGACGGCACAGAGGCCATCAAGGAGGTAAGAAATACGGAGCAGTTAAAATATGTGCCCATCATGCTCCTGACGGCCAAGGAAAAGGAGCTTGACAAGGTGGTTGGGCTGGACTGCGGGGCAGACGATTACATGGTAAAACCCTTTGGGGTTCTGGAGCTGTCGGCCCGCATCCGCAGCCTGCTGCGCAGGACCAAACGGGAGGAGGACAGGGATGTGTTGTTCTACCAGGACATCCAGGTCAACCGCAAGACCAGGGAAGTGTCAAGCGGCGGCCGGCTGGTAGAGCTTACACTGAAGGAATTTGAGCTGTTGGTTTATCTGCTGGAGAACCAGTCCAGGGTGGTGACCAGGGATGAACTGCTCAACCGCATCTGGGGTTATGAGTACGATGGAGAGACCAGAACCCTTGACATGCACATCCGCACCCTTCGCCAGAAGCTGGGAGAAGAGGGCGGTGCCTGCATTAAGACGGTCCGGGGCGTGGGCTACCGTATGGTGAGATAACATGACAGGAAACCAAGGAGGAAGACATGCGTAAAGCATTATTGGAACGTTTTATCCTGGTACTTTTGGCGGCGCTGTGTATTAACAGCGTCATCTTTTATATTGCCAGCAGCAAAATGATGTTAAAAAACTCCAAAAATGATATGACCTACACCATCAAGGCCGTGGACAGCATCCTGGATTATGACAGGGACTTAATGGAGCAGATGGAGCGCCTGGAGGCGTTTACGGACCAGGATTCCAGCAGGGTGACCCTTATAAAGTCGGATGGAACCGTTGTAACAGATTCTGACGCGGATGCCGAGTACCTGGACAACCACCAGGGACGTGAGGAGATACAGGCAGCCATGGAGCACGGGGAGGGGTATGCCAGACGCTATTCCAAAACACTGGGAAAAACCATGCTCTATGTGGCCTGCCGCTCTGAGTATTCAGACATGGTGCTCCGCCTGGCCGTGCCCTATTCCGGCATACAGGAATACCTTCCCATGCTGTTTCCGGCAGCCATTTTAAGCTTCCTTATGGCCATGGTCTGCTCCGTGGTGACCACCAGGCGCTTTGTGTCATCGGTCACCAGACCCCTGCGCGATATCTCGAAAGCCGTGATGAAGGTAAAGGGGGATTACACGGAGCTGCAGTTTGAAAGCTGCCAATACCCTGAAATCAACGTCATAGCCGGGACCATCATGAATATGTCAAAGGACGTAAAGGAATATTTAAGCCAGATTGAAAAGGAAAAACAGATTCGCCAGGAATTTTTCAGCAACGCGTCCCATGAGCTTAAGACTCCTATCACCTCCATCCAGGGCTACGCGGAGTTACTGGAGAGCGGCATGATTCAGGATGACGGCCTGAAGCTGGATTTCGCAAAGAGAATCAAGAAGGAGGCCGCTGGAATGACAGGGCTTATCAACGACATTCTGATGATATCCCGCCTGGAATCCATGGATGCCGAGGTAATGTTTTCCGATGTGAGAATCAGCGTGCTTCTCCAGGAGATCATGGACAGCCTAAAGCCGCTGGCCGCCTCCTGCCAGGTGTTTCTCCATGTGGACTGCAAGCCCCTGTGTATCCGTGCTAACCTGCAGCAGATGAAGGAGCTGTTTACCAACCTGGCCACCAATGCCATCAAGTACAACCGGCCCGGAGGCCAGGTGTGGATTACGGTGGGGGAACAGGGAGATGACATGCTGGTAAGGGTAAAGGACAACGGCGTGGGAATTCCAAAGGAAAGCCTGGACCGCATATTCGAGCGGTTCTACAGGGTGGATAAGGGCCGCAGCCGCAAACAGGGCGGTACGGGGCTGGGGCTGTCCATTGTGAAACACATCGTGAATTTTTACCATGGAACCATCCATGTGACCTCTGAGTTAGACAAGGGCACAGAGTTTACTGTCACCATTCCTCTCGATATGCATAAATAAGAATGGAAATATCTGCAAAAAACACCAGTTTTTCACTTTATTACTTTAAAATCACAGAAATTTAAAGTAATAAAATTGACGGCGCAATTTTTTTGTAGTATGATAGGAAAAGTCCTGACAGAGGACGAATTCTTATGTGGAAAGAGGAGATAGTATTATGAAAAAGACATCAAAAATCATGTCCCTGGTTTTAGCCGGCGCCATGGTTCTGTCCATGACGGCCTGCGCAGGCAATACGGCTGAAACCACGTCAGCAGCTGATACGGCTTCAAAGGCGGAGGAGACAACCGGGGCAGAGGCCTCAGAGAGTGAGACTGCTGCAAAGGCAGAGGGAACCACCTATAAGATTGGCGTACTCCAGCTGGTGCAGCACACCGCCCTGGACGCTGCCAATGACGGTTTCATTGCTGCTTTAGACGACGCTGGAATCGCTTACGAGGTTGACCAGCAGAATGCTTCCGGCGACCAGTCAGCCTGCCAGACAGTGGCGTCCAAGTTCGCCAATGAGAAGAAGGATTTGATTCTGGCCATCGCCACACCGGCTGCCCAGGCCATGGTGGGCGCAGTGGAAGATACCCCTGTCCTGATTACCGCAGTGACAGACCCGGCTGAATCCGGTCTGGTTGACACCAATGAAAAGCCGGGAGCAAATGTTACAGGAACCTCTGACCTGACTCCTGTGAAGGAGCAGATTGACCTGCTTAAGCAGCTGGTTCCGGAAGCCAAGACCGTGGGCGTGCTGTACTGCTCCGCAGAGTCCAACTCCAAGATCCAGGCTGACATGGCAAAGGAAGCCATTGCGGCGGCAGGCATGGAGAGTAAGGAATACACGGTATCCAGTTCCAATGAGATTCAGACCGTGGTACAGTCCATGGTAGGTGCCGTGGATGCGGTTTACGCCCCAACGGACAACGTAATCGCAGCAGGTATGGCCACAGTTGGAATGGTGGCAGGAGACAACAATCTGCCGGTTATCTGCGGCGAGGCAGGCATGGTGCAGAACGGCGGACTGGCTACATACGGCATTGATTATTACCAGCTGGGATACATGACCGGCCAGCAGGCTGTGAAAATCCTCACCGAGGGAGCGTCACCGGCTGATATGCCGATTGAGTACCTGCCGGCTGAGAAGTGCGAGCTGACAGTGAACGAGGAAACAGCCCAGACACTTGGGATTGATGTATCCGGATTAAAATAGACAGTCAGGCAGCTCAGGATGATACAGGCGGTGCTGCGGGGCAGAGACGGTGAAAACCGCTTTGGCCTGCAGCACCCTCTTTTCGGTCATCGGGCAAAATGGCGTCATCGGGCAAAATAGCGGCCATCGGATAAAATGGCGTCCGGCAAAGAAGGTAGATGGTTTGCTCAAGCTGTAAGGCTTCCGGGAACAGCGGTTTGGGCAAGCTATTTACATCATCAAATGATACAAAGGAATAGAGACGGAAAGGGAGGTAAATATAAGATATGAATTTTGCGAATCTGATGCAGGGCATGGGCCCCAATCTGTTAGATGCAGTGGGACAGGGCGTGCTCTGGGGAATCATGGTGCTGGGGGTATACATCACCTTCAAGCTTCTGGACATTGCGGATTTGACCGTAGACGGAAGCTTTGCACTGGGAGGCTGCGTCTGTGCCACGCTGATTGTGGGCAGGGGAATGAATCCGGTGGCAGCCCTGTTTATAGCCACCCTGGCAGGAATGGCGGCGGGTTTTGTGACAGGCATCCTTCACACGGTATTTGAGATACCTTCCATACTGGCCGGAATTCTGACCCAGATATCCCTGTGGTCCATCAACCTGTGGATTATGGGAGGAAGCAGCAACATTCCCCTTCTCAAGTCCAAGTCCATTGTGACCATGGTTTCTTCCGCCACGGGCTTTAACCAGGCCCAGGCGTCCCAGGTCATCGGCATCGCGGCAGCCATACTTATGGTTGTCGTGATGTACTGGTTCTTCGGCACGGAGATAGGCAGCGCCCTGAGGGCAACGGGAAATAACGAGGACATGATCCGCGCCCTGGGGGTCAATACCAAGTGGACCAAGCTGCTGGCACTGATGCTCAGCAACGGTCTGGTGGGCATGTCCGGCGCCCTGGTGTGCCAGGGGCAGAAGTACGCGGATATCCAGATGGGTACCGGAGCCATTGTTATTGGACTGGCAGCCATTGTCATCGGGGAGGTGCTCTTTGGCTGGTTCCGCAACTTTGCCCTTAAGCTGTCAGCGGCAGTCATCGGCTCCGTGATCTATTTTGTCATCCGGGCCTTTGTCATTAAGATGGGCATGAATCCGAATTATATGAAGCTTTTATCCGCCATTGTGGTTACCCTGGCTCTCTGTATCCCGGTAGCTGCCAATAAATGGAGGACCTACAAGGAATACTCGGAAGGGGGGAATGTATAATGCTGATCATGACCAATGTGCGCAAAACATTCAACAAAGGCACCATCAATGAGAAGAAGGCATTAAACGGCATTGACCTGACCCTGAACGACGGGGATTTTGTGACGGTCATCGGGGGAAACGGAGCGGGCAAGTCCACCATGCTCAACATGATAGCCGGCGTGTACCCCATTGATTCCGGAAAGATTGAGATTGACGGTGTGAATATATCCAGGCAGCCCGAATACAAGCGGGCCAAATACATTGGCCGGGTGTTCCAGGACCCTATGAAGGGCACGGCGGCCGGCATGGAAATACAGGAAAATATGGCCCTGGCTTTCAGAAGGGGCCAGAAAAGAGGGCTGGGATGGGGAATCAGGGCCAATGAGAAAGACTATTACCACGACCTGCTGACCAGGCTGGGACTGGGCCTTCAGAACCGCATGAGCAGTAAGGTGGGACTGCTCTCAGGCGGCCAGAGACAGGCCCTTACCCTTCTCATGGCAACACTGCAAAAGCCCAAGCTTCTCCTGCTGGATGAGCACACGGCAGCCCTGGACCCGCAGACGGCCAGGAAGGTGCTGGACCTGACTAATGAGATGGTGACGGAGCAGAACCTGACAGCTCTTATGGTGACCCATAATATGAAGGACGCTATCCAGATAGGAAACCGGCTTATCATGATGAATGACGGGCGGATTATCTATGACGTATCCGGCAGGGAAAAGCAGAACCTGACCGTAGAGGACCTTCTTGCCAAGTTTGCAGAGGCCAGCGGGGGACAGTTTGCCAATGACCGCATGCTGCTCTCAAAGTAATCCCTATCAGGCGGTAAAATTGCCGGTTTCCGGGGCATTTCATGTAAATACTTCGGGGACCGGCAAAATTTAAGAAATTTTTCACATTTTCGAGTCTGTTTTTATGATATACTTAACGTCATATGAGCTTTTATGGCGAATAATGAGTTGGAGATTATAGAATCATGCTTGAACATAAGGATTATCTATCGAGCCTGAACAAGGCCAGAAAAAAACGGAATCAACGTCTGGACCCCAGATACCTGGTGCTTCTGCTGGCTGCCATCGCAGCAGTGGGAATCATTGTGCTGGGAGTAAAGTCAGTCAAGAAGCCGGTATCCGGCAAAGCAGCGGGACCGGCCCCCACGGGACAGGTGGGAAACGCCACCCCGGCCCAGGCAGATCCGGCCGGTGTTTCCCCGGAGGAGGAAGCAGCTCAGAAGGAAGCCCAGGAGATTGACAATGTAATCAGCTCCTACAGCAATCTGGGTATCGTGCAGGTGTCCGGCTACCTCAACATAAGGGAGACTCCAAGCACTGACGGCAAGATCATAGGTAAGCTGTCAGGAGACGGAGCCTGCGAGATTCTGGCGACGGAAGGGGACTGGTCCCACATCACCTCCGGCGGGGTGGAGGGCTACATCAGCAACCAGTACCTTCTGACCGGAGACGAAGCCAGGGAAAAGGCAAAGGAGCTTGTTAAGCTGCGTGCCACGGTGACGGCGGACAACCTGAACATCCGTCAGGCCCCTGCCCTGGATCCGGGAAATGTTATCGGACAGGCCTTAAAGGGAGAGCGCTACGTGGTCAAGGGACTGGAGGACGGCTGGATTCAGATAGAGGAGGGATATATTTCCTCTGAATATGCTGAGGTGGCCTATTCCCTGAACGAAGGACGTAAAATGGATATGAAGGCCATGGCCATCAACCAGTATGACAATCTGGTGATTTCCAAGGTGAACAACTACCTGAACGTGCGCCAGGAGCCAAAGTCAGACGGCAAGATTATAGGTAAGATGACCAGCAAGGCGGCAGGCGAGATCCTGGAGACCCTGGACGGCTGGTATAAGATTAAGTCAGGCCCCATCATCGGTTATATCTCGGCAGACCCCCAGTACACGGCCACAGGCCAGGAGGCAAAGGATATAGCCATGCAGAACGCCACCCTCAAGGCGGTTATCAACACAGACGTGCTGAATGTACGCACGGAGCCCAATACGGAGGCCAAAATCTGGACCCAGATTGTAAAGGACGAGCGTTATCCGGTTGTGGCTCAGTTAGACGGCTGGGTGGAGATTGATCTGGATTCCGTGGATGAAGAGGACGGAAGCAAGGTGGATAAGGCGTTTATTTCCACCAGGGACAACAACGTGGAGGTGCGCTACGCGCTGAACGAGGCCATCAAGTTCTCACCTGCTGAGGTGGCGGCCAACAACGCGGCGTCCAGGCGTTCCAAAGTGGTGAATTACGCCCTTCAGTTTGTGGGCAACCCCTATGTATGGGGCGGAACCAGCCTGACTAAGGGTGTGGACTGTTCCGGATTCACCATGCAGGTCATGAAACAGTTCGGTGTGTCCCTTCCACATTATTCCGGCTCCCAGGCCAAGATGGGCAAGGCGGTTACCTCCGGCAACATGCGTCCCGGCGATTTGATATTCTACGCGGGCAGCGGCGGACAGGTAAACCATGTAGCCATCTACATCGGCAACGGCCAGGTAGTCCATGCGGCCAGCCGTAAGAGCGGTATCAAGATTTCCACCTGGAATTACAGGTCGCCGGTTGCTATCAGGAATGTGTTGGGCGACTAGATTAAAAAAATGGTATTTTATTCAGAAAGCCGGTCAGCAGTCTCTGCTGGCCGGTTATTTTTGCGCGAAACTCTGTAAAAGACAGCGCATATTTTATGGTTCACGGTGCAGACTATCCTTAATTGATGAATGTTCACGAAAGGGTGGTCTGATTATGGGACAAGGAAAAAACAACAGGAAAAAAAGAGACAGTCAGGCGGAAAACGGAAACGGACAGGTACGCCAGCAGGACGATGAAGCCAAAAAGCTTGAAAAGGAAATAGAAGAAAAGGAAGACAATAAGCTGGAGGAGTATGGCCAGGTCATTCTGGAGGACAACCGCAGGCAGAGGAAAATCCATCTCATCACGATCATTGGGGAGGTGGAGGGACATGAGAATTCCTCCGGGAGCAGCAAAACCACAAAATACGACCATATACTGCCGAAGCTGGCTGAAATAGAGGATGACGACAGTGTGGACGGACTTCTGGTGCTGCTTAACACTTCGGGAGGGGATGTGGACGCGGGTCTTGCCATCGCGGAAATGATTGCGTCCCTCAGTCTTCCCACCGTATCGCTTGTGTTAGGCGGAAGCCACTCCATCGGGGTTCCCCTGGCCGTGTCCACAAATTATTCCTTCATCGTGCCGTCCGGCACCATGATGATCCATCCGGTGCGGATGACGGGGATGGTTATAGGCACATCCCAGACCTACGAGTATTTTGAAATGATACAGGACCGCATACTCACGTTTGTATCAAACCATGCCGATATCGCCTATGACCAGCTGAGGGAGCTGATGCATAATACAAAGATGCTGACCAGGGACCTGGGCACTGTTCTGGTGGGAACCCAGGCCGTGGAGGCGGGACTTATCAACCAGGTGGGAGGCATCAAGGAAGCCCTTGGAAAGCTTTATGCCATGATTGATGATCGGGAACGCAGGCGGTAGATTCCGTCTTTTGAAACAATCCACTTGAATTTTAACCTCAAATATAGCATAATATAAGTTAACTGTATAAATGAGACAGCCTGCTGTGGGAATGGGAGGCTGATACGGTATGACAACTTGTAAGAGAATGACAGGAGGCTGTATCAAGTGGCTGAAACAACAAAACGACAGCAGAGTGGGAACAGAAAACCGGGAAGGCCAAAGGGAAGCACGTCCAAAAAGACAGGCACTTCCTCCAAAAGCCGCGGGACATCCGGAAAAAAGGCCTATGAACAGGATAATACGGAATTCATGAGAGCAGAAGTGGTCATCATCTGCTCTTTTGCTGTTGCCATTCTTTTATTTCTGAGCAATTTCAAGCTGTGCGGCGTGGTGGGCGATGTGCTGCGCGGAGTACAGCTGGGAATATTTGGAATGGTGGGATATCTATTCCCCATACTGATATTTGTGGGCACCTGTTTCCATCTGTCCAATCAGGGAAACATCCATGCTGCCATGAAGCTGGCAGCCGTGGCAGGGGCTGTGATTACGGTCTGCGGGCTGCTGCAGCTGGCCTTCGGTACGGTTCCGGCCGGCGCGAAGTGGATGGAATATTATAAGCAGTCCACCCTGACCGGTACGGGCGGCGGATGGCTGGGAGGCGTCCTTACCTCCTTCCTTACCATCGGACTGGGGAAGCCGGGAACCTTTCTGGTTCTGGTGGTCCTGTTCATCATCTGCATGGTATGCATCACGGAGCGCTCTTTTGTGTCTGCTGTGAAGCGGGGAGGGGACAAGGCTTACCAGTATGCCAGAGAGGATATGGACCGGCGCAGGGAGCTTCACGCCATACGGGAGGAGGAGCGCAGGCGCATCCGCGAGGAACAGAGGGTGAGGGGCGTTAATCTGAATGCCACCAGGCTGATGACACCTGAGGAAGAGGATTATGACGAGGAGGCATTTGACCGTGAGTTTGGAGCGGATCTGGAGGAAATGCCGGAAATGCCTGAAATGCCCGATACATACGAGAAGGACTGGGGCCCGGCCCAGACAGCCGGCGCAAAGGACAGCCTGCCGCCGGATGAGTTTGTGGGCAGGTTTGACCCGCCTTTGGAGCCGGGGACCGATGCCGGGGATTCCTACGACACGGATGAACTGGGGGCCCTGGCCAGGTCTATAGAGGGCCACAGCCGTTTGGGACGCCGGGAAGAAGCGCCGGTGGTCACCGGCATTCTTGTGGAGGACGAGTATGGGACACATGATGGGGAGGACTATGACACCATCCATGTGAAGAAGGATTTAAAGACCCTGGAGGAGATGGAGTTTCATGTCAGGTCCTCTGCGGACAGGGACGAGAATCCTGTAAACGGTTATGACCATGACCGGGGCCGTGAGGATACGGTTCCCTGGGAAGAAGAATATGGGACATCTGGGGATATGGCAGAATGCCGGTGCTTGTCTGCTGAAAGCGCGGGTACGGCCGGCCTTCACGGGACAGGACTGCACGGAGCCGCAGACCATGAGGCGGGAATTCCTGAAACGGATGTTCCGGAAACAGATATCTATGAGACAGACCCGTCGGAACAGGGTATCAATTATGACAGCATATTTGTGCCGGAGGAGCCCAAGCGGGTGGTTACGGCATCAGGCAAGGTTATAGAGACTGAGACAGAACTTCTCCAGAAAAAGATTGAGAAGAAGCGGGAGGAGGCCGGACAGACCGATTCCAATATGGCGGTGGCCCAGGAAATCAAGGAAAAGGAAGAGGCAGTAAAGAAGGAATATGTGTTCCCGCCTACTACCCTGCTTAAGAAGGGGGCTAAGAATGCCGGTTCCTTTTCTGGGGATGAGTATAAGGCCACGGCCATTAAGCTGCAGCAGACTCTCCATAACTTTGGTGTTGGGGTGACGGTTACAAATATCAGCTGCGGTCCTGCTGTGACCCGGTATGAGCTTTTGCCGGAGCAGGGCGTGAAGGTCAGCAAGATAGTGGGGCTGACCGACGATATCAAGCTGAGTCTGGCTGCGGCGGATATCCGTATTGAGGCGCCCATTCCCGGCAAGTCGGCGGTGGGAATCGAGGTGCCCAACAAAGAGAACAACATGGTATACCTGAGGGATTTGCTGGAAGCGGAATCGTTTAAGAACCATAAGTCACGTCTGGCCTTTGCCGTGGGCAAGGATATCGGCGGACAGGTGGTGGTGACGGACATCGGAAAGATGCCCCATCTGCTTATTGCAGGCGCCACTGGTTCCGGTAAATCGGTGTGTATCAATACCCTGATTATGAGCATCATTTTCAAGTCCAAACCAGAGGATGTGAAGATGATTATGGTGGACCCCAAGGTGGTGGAGCTCAGTGTCTATAACGGAATCCCCCATCTGCTTATCCCGGTGGTGACAGACCCCAAGAAGGCCTCAGGGGCACTGAACTGGGCTGTGGCCGAGATGACGGACCGCTATAAGAAGTTTGCGGAGTGCAATGTCAGGGATTTAAAGGGCTACAATGAAAGAGTTGAAAAGATAAAGGATATAGAGGATGACAAAAAGCCGGTGAAGATGCCCCAGATTGTCATTATCATCGACGAGCTGGCAGACCTTATGATGGTGGCTCCGGGAGAAGTGGAGGATGCTATCTGCCGTCTGGCCCAGCTGGCCCGTGCTGCGGGAATCCATCTGGTCATTGCAACCCAGAGGCCGTCGGTCAATGTCATCACCGGACTGATTAAGGCCAATGTGCCGTCCAGAATTGCTTTTGCCGTGTCTTCAGGCGTGGACTCCAGGACCATTATTGATATGAACGGGGCCGAGAAGCTGCTGGGAAAGGGCGACATGCTCTTTTATCCGGCTGGATTCCCCAAACCCCAGCGTGTACAGGGCGCCTTTGTGTCCGATGAGGAAGTGGGCCGGGTGGTGGAATTCCTGACAGAACAGGGCATGGTGGCGGAATATAATCCGGAAGTGGAGAGCCGTGTCTCTTCCCCGTCCATGGACGGAGGAAGCGGGGCTTCTGAACGGGATGAGTACTTTGTCCAGGCTGGCAGGTTTATCATTGAAAAAGAAAAGGCATCCATCGGCATGCTCCAGAGGATGTTTAAGATTGGCTTCAACCGGGCTGCCCGGATTATGGACCAGCTGGCGGAAGCAGGGGTAGTGGGCGAGGAAGAGGGTACCAAGCCCAGGAAAGTGCTTATGAGCATGGAAGAATTTGAGGAACTGCTGGAGCAGGGGTATTAGAAACTGTTCCCTGAAAGCGCGGCGCATGCGGGCCGGAGCAGGGGAACAGGGGTGTATGGGGAAACAAGAGCAGCGGCTGCCGGCAAGGGCAGCAGCGGCCGGGGGTTTTGGATAAAACGGTGGCTGTTAC